>QWCN01002559.1_pt1 | contig 44579 bp, 47 predicted proteins | sample 1972711 | NCBI WGS metagenome assembly QWCN01 (sample SAMN09866707, study PRJNA288562) | Human gut metagenome isolate term1_stool, whole genome shotgun sequencing... | isolation source: gut | host: Homo sapiens | place: USA: California
TGTGGACACTGTGTAAGACATTGCAGTACCGTAAGGTATTCACCAATGCAGTAGTGGTAGAAGCAAGAATCCCCCTGCTTTAGCTGTGGGGAGTGTCAATAAACAATGGAGTGAGGATTATGAGCATTGAATTAAAAATACTGGATTTTATCCAGACACTGCATACACCGGTGCTGGATAAGATCATGGTCGGGATCACCAGACTTGGAGATGCCGGAATTATCTGGATCATTTTGACGGCAATCTTTCTGGTGATACCGAAAACAAGGCGGGCCGGCGGCGTAATGCTGGCGGCACTGGTTGTACAGACGATACTGTGCAATGTGATTCTCAAAAATCTGTTTGCGAGGACAAGACCGTATGATGTAAATACGACGGTTCAGCTTCTGGTTCCGAAGCTTCACGATTTTTCTTTCCCGTCGGGTCACACATCAGCATCGTTTACAACAGTGAGCGCATTGTTTTTTGCAAAAAATAAAGCCTGGAAACCGGCGCTGGTACTTGCCTGCCTGATCGCAGTCTCAAGACTTTATTTATATGTACATTATCCTACAGATGTACTGGGAGGAATCCTTCTCGGAATTCTGTCAGGATATATAGGATACAAAATTATGGAAAAACTGAGAAACAGATAAAATAAATATAGAGGAAAAACCATGCAGAAAATCAGAGAAGCGATTAGTTTTTATGGACGGGTCCAGGGTGTTGGATTCCGGTACAAATTAGGATACCTGGCACAAATGTACAGTGTGACCGGATGGGCGAGAAACGAATATGACGGTTCTGTTTCGACAGAATTGCAGGGCCTTGAAGAAGATATTGACAAGATCATTCAGGCACTTTACAATGACCGTTATATAGAAATCGATGATATCCGAAGACGAAGGATTTCTCTGGATGAGGATGAGCGAAGATTCGGAATCCGCTACTGAAGGGAGATGTACAAATGGAAGAATTATATCAGGCAATCGAGGAAAAGATCAAGTCATCAGGTTATCCGAGAGAAATTTCCGGAGAAGCAGTTTACGAGGACATCTGTGACCAGATCGATGGCAAGGAAAACGGCACTTATGTGTTACTGTCCAAGTTTGAGGACGATGTGATCTTTGAGTATCATATTACAGTTATGGATCATGAATTTAATCTTGGAATCCTTACAATGAGACTTCCTGAGGGAGTTTATGCAGTAAACTTTGATGAGGATTGATTAGCAGAGAGCGGGCAGAGACCTGCTCTTTTTGCAGATAAAATGAATAAAGAGGGGGGATTGTTTATGTGGATCTTATTCGCAGTAGGATCTTCTTTTTTTGCGGGAATCACAGCAATTCTCGCAAAGTGTGGAATTCAGAAAACAGATTCAGATGTGGCGACAGCAGTGAGAACGATCGTAGTTCTTCTGTTCTCATGGCTGATGGTGCTGGTCACGGGGACTTTTTCTGGAATCCACAATATCAGCGGAGAGACGCTGCTGTTTCTCGTTTTGTCCGGACTGGCGACGGGAGCATCGTGGCTGTGCTATTTTCATGCGCTCCAGAAAGGCGATGTCAACAAGGTTGTGCCAATCGATAAATCCAGTACGATACTGACGATCTTCCTGGCGTTGATCTTTCTCCATGAGGGACTGACATGGGCGAAGCTTGGCTGTGTCTGTCTGATCGCGATCGGTACTTATATGATGATCTCCAGAAAGGAAGTTATAGAAGATACAAAGAAAAAAGACAGCAGTTGGTTTATTTATGCAGTGCTTTCAGCAGTCTTTGCGAGCCTGACAGCGATTCTTGGAAAGATTGGAATTTCAGGGATTGACTCAAACCTGGGAACCGCGATCCGTACAACAGTTGTGCTTCTGATGGCATGGCTGATGGTTTTTGTCCAGGGTAAGCAGAAGGAAGTAAAAGAGATTGAGAAAAAAGAGCTTCTTTTTATCGGACTTTCAGGTATCGCGACAGGAGCTTCCTGGCTCTGTTATTATCGTGCTCTGCAGGAAGGACCGGCAAGTGTTGTCGTGCCGATCGATAAACTCAGTATTCTTGTAACGATCGCTTTTTCCTGGATCGTTTTCCACGAAAAACTGACCCGCAAATCTGCAATTGGAGTTGTACTGATCACAGTCGGAACCGTGCTTATGACGATAGCGTAAAATATCTTTTTCGAAACTTGTAAAGCCCTGTTCCTGCATGTTATCATATTTACGAAGGGAGTGGAAGATATGGCGAATTTAAATATTCCGGTAGGCGTTTCCGATTTCGAAAAGATCAGAAACAATGGATTTTACTATGTAGATAAAAGCGGATTAATTGCAGAAATACTTAAAGATGAGCCAACAGAAGTTACACTGATCACACGCCCCCGACGTTTTGGAAAAACACTTGGAATGAGTATGCTGAGAAGTTTTTTTGATATCAGAAGAGACAGCAGAGAATTATTCAGGGGGCTGGAAATTGCAAAAGATAATTCTTTGTGTGAACAATGGATGAATCAGTGTCCGACGATATTTTTTACCCTTAAAGATATTGACGGACTGAATTTTGATGAAGCTTATGGGCAGCTTGCTGCGCAGATTTCAGATTTATATAAGGAATACACCTATCTACTGGATTCAGTGCAGGTTGATGAGGACGATAAGAAGAGCTTTCTTGAATTAAAAGCAGGAAAAGCTGACAAAATTCAGGTCAGCAGAGCACTGAATATATTAATGCGTATGGTACAGAATTATTATGGAAAACCTGTAATTCTGCTGCTTGATGAATATGATGTTCCAATTGCGAAAGCCAGCAGTCATGGCTATTATGGGCAGATGCTGAATCTTATCAAGATTATGATGAGTACTGCCCTTAAAGATAACTGTTCGCTTCAATTTGCTGTAATCACAGGCTGCTTGAAAATTGCAAAAGAGAGCATTTTTACAGGAACCAACAATCTGGTCTCAGATACGATCACAGATTCCAGACTGAATGAATATTTTGGCTTCACACAGAATGATGTAAACAGGCTTCTGGATGAAGCAGATGAACAGAAGCATGCAGAGAAGATAAAAGAATGGTATGATGGATACCATTTTGGTGATTTTGATGTTTATTGTCCGTGGGATGTTATGAATTATCTATATGATCTGAAAAGAAATCCAATGTCAAAACCTGCAAGTTACTGGAAAAATACCAGTGATAATGCAATTATCCGATCTTTTATAGACTATGCGGGAAGCAGTATTACAAAGAAACTGGAGATTTTGCTTTCTGGTGGATATATTATACAGAAGATTGATGAAAATCTTACTTATGATTATCTACATTCTTCGGAAGATAATTTATGGAGTATTCTCTATTTGACAGGATATCTGACCAGAGTAAGGGAGAATGAATTTACGAAGTCGTTGCCGAAGAACAGCCTGGCACTCCAGATTCCAAATGCTGAAATCAGAGAGATTTTTGAAACCACGATTATGAAATGGTTTGATGACAGTGCGAAGCAGTGGAGCAGAAAAGAACTATTTACAGCAGTATGGAATGAAAACAGTAAAAAACTTACGGAAGAAATGAATAAGCTGCTTCGTAAAACAATCAGTTATCATGATTACAGAGAAGATTTTTATCATGCTTTTCTGGCAGGGATTTTTGCCGGTGCAGGATATATTGTGGAATCAAACAAAGAGCATGGAGAAGGCAGAAGTGATGTGGTAGTATATGATCCTGCGAATAGCTGTGTGGCTGTCTTTGAAGCGAAATATGCAAAATCACTGGATAAGATGCAGGAAGACTGTCAAAAAGCTTTGCAGCAGATTGATGAGAGAATGTATACAAAAGAATTTGAAGATGAATATGATCATATTTTCTGTTATGGAATTTCATTTTTTAAGAAGCGCTGCTTTGTGGAGATAAAAAAGTAAAAAAATTCATGGTATTATAAAGAAATGGAAGTATCACTTGCTGTCGGAAGATGGTAAGATAAAGAAAAACGAAAGAGCAGGTGCTGAAATACAATGGGACATTTTTATTTTGTGAGACATGGACAGACAGTCTGGAATGTAGAGAATAAAATCTGCGGAGCGACAGATATCGCGCTGACAGAGAAGGGACATCAGCAGGCGATCGAGACAGGGCATGAGATTCTGCGTCAGGGGATCCAGGCGGATGAGATCCTTTATTCTCCGCTGATGCGTGCGGCAGACACTGCAAAACACATTTCCGAGATCACCGGAATCCCGGCGCGTGTAGAGCCGAGACTGATCGAGCAGAATTTCGGAAAATACGAATCCACTGCCCGCAACGGAGAGGAATTCCAGAAAGCAAAGCAGCAGTTCATCACCAGATATGACGGCGGGGAATCCATGCTGCATCTGGCACAGAGAATCTACAATCTCCTCGACGAGATCAAAGAAGAATCCGATCACAAAACCTATATCCTCGTGGCACACAACGGGATTTCCAGGGTGATCCAGTCCTATTTCTACGAGATGACAAACGAAGAATACGCGACATTTGGAGTGAAAAACTGCGAAGTCAGAAGATTTGATTTTGAGTGATAAATGAAACAAAAATACAGGCAGGAAATTCGCATAACAGCGCAAAATTCCTGCCTGTTTTTATGTTGTAGTGCGGAATGCAGTATGCTATAATACACACTAGTATACTAGGTTAAAAGGAGTGTTTAGCAATGAATATCCATGATAAATATAAAGTATTACAGCAGAATCTGAAAGCAATGGGAAGTGTTGCAGTTGCTTTTTCAAGCGGTGTGGATTCTACTTTCCTGCTGAAAGCAGCACTGGAAGCTCTTGGTGGAGAGAATGTGATCGCAGTTACTGCAAGTTCCTGTTCTTTCCCGGAGAGAGAATTGAAGGAAGCAAAGGAATTCTGTGAGAAAAACAGCGTGCGTCATATCGTCTGTAAATCTGAGGAGCTGGACATCGACGGTTTCCGTCAGAATCCGAAGAACCGCTGCTATCTCTGCAAGCACGAGCTCTTTGAGAAAATCTGGGAGATTGCCCGCGAGAATGGCATGAACGCAGTAGCTGAGGGTTCCAACATGGATGACAACGGTGATTACCGTCCGGGTCTGATCGCAGTCAAAGAACTTGGTGTCAGCAGCCCGCTTCGTCAGGCAGAGCTTTACAAAGAGGAGATTCGCGAACTTTCCAAAGAGATGGGCCTTCCTACCTGGGACAAACAGTCCTTTGCCTGCCTTTCCTCTCGTTTCGTCTACGGCGAGACCATCAGCGAGAAAAAACTCGGCATGGTAGACAAGGCAGAGCAGCTTCTTCTGGACATGGGATTCCATCAGGTGCGCGTCCGCATCCACGGAAACATCGCCAGAATCGAAGTCCTTCCGGATGAGATCACAAAGATCGTTGAGGAAGGCAACAGAACAAAAATCGCAAACCAGCTCAAAGAGTATGGTTTTGACTACGTAACTCTTGATCTTCTGGGCTACCGCACCGGAAGCATGAATGAAACACTGGATGAGAAAGAAAAGGAGATTAAATAAATGCTGAATCAGTTTTCCAGAACAGAACTGTTATTTGGTAAAGAAGCCATGGAGAAACTGGCAAACTCCAGAGTTGCCGTTTTTGGAATCGGTGGAGTTGGCGGATATACCGTAGAGGCTCTTGTACGAAGCGGAGTCGGTAAACTTGATCTGATCGACGATGACAAAGTCTGCCTTACCAACCTGAACCGCCAGATCATTGCCACCAGAAGCACCGTTGGCAAATATAAAGTCGATGTCATGAAAGACCGCATCCTCGACATCAACCCAAAGGCAGAAGTTAATGTCCACAAATGCTTCTACCTTCCGGAAACCAAGGATGAGTTTGATTTTTCTCAGTATGATTATGTTGTAGATGCAGTCGATACCGTAACTGCAAAGATCCAGCTCGTCATGGAAGCCAAAGAAGCCGGCGTTCCGATCATCAGCAGCATGGGAGCCGGAAACAAACTCGACCCGACTGCTTTTCAGGTAGCAGACATCTACAAAACATCCGTCTGCCCTCTGGCAAAAGTTATGCGTCGTGAACTCAAAAAACGTGGAATTAAGAAGCTCAAAGTGGTATACTCTCAGGAGAAGCCAATCCGCCCGATCGAGGACATGTCTATCAGCTGCCGTACACACTGCATCTGTCCTCCGGGCGCAGCACACAAATGCACAGAGCGTCGTGATATTCCAGGTTCCACAGCCTTCGTTCCGTCCGTAGTAGGACTGATCATCGCAGGAGAAGTGATCAAGGATCTGACTGGGAAAAATTAATCTAACTGCGCTCTTGAGGGAGGGCAGTAGATGATTTCAGATGAAAATCTGTATGAACGTTTCTGGAACGGTGAGCCAAAAGTCGCCGATGAACTGGTGCACAGGCATGGCGATATTCTGATTCTGTTTATCGATGGATATCTCAGGGATATTCACGAATCTGAAGATATGATGATCGAAGCCTTTGCGCAGATGTTTGCAAAAAAACGTCCGATCTCAGGGGAAGGCAGCTTTCGCGCCTATCTCTACAAAACTGCCCGGAACCTTGCTGCCAGAGCAAGATGGAAGCATCGTTTTCATATCGGAATCGAGGAACTTCCCTTCGAGATCCAGAGCGAAGCCCTGGCAGAAACCCATCTGTTTGAAAATGAGCGAAACCGTCAGCTCTACGAAGCCCTCGACCAGCTCAAACCAGAATATCAGGAAGCACTTTATCTGGTTTACTTTGAAGATATGAGCTACCGGGATGCCGCCCACATTATGAAAAAATCCGAGAGCCAGGTTACCAATCTGGTCCACCGTGGCAAACAGAGCCTTAAGAAAATCCTCGGGAAAGATGGATTTGAATACTAAAAAATATTTATGTCTGTTGTCTGAAAAGATGACAGGCATATTTTTTTGCAAAAAAATGAAATTCAGGTGAAAGGAATCGAAATTTGGTGTCTTTTATAAGGTAAAGAATTCAGAATGAACGGAAAATAAGAGTACAGAAGGAGGGACGAAATGAAGAAAAGACGCAGCAGAAAATATATTGCCGTAATTCTGGCTGCCGTGATGACGCTGTCAATGGCCGGTTATCCGGGTATAGTCAATGCAAAAGAAATAGATGTACTTGAAGAAAGTTCTTCTGAGAAGGTATGGACTTCGGAGATGGAAGACCAGCCGGAGACCCAGCCAGAACCAGTAACTTTGGCAGAACCGGAAGTGCAACCGGAACCAACAGTAACGCCAGAGCCGGAAAATGAGCCCGAGCCAACTACTCCACCGGAACCGGAAATTCCGCCGGAACCAACCACTCCACTGGAACCAGTAACTCCATCCGAACCGGAACCAACAGCGCAGCCGGAAGAATCCTCCGATCCTGCATCGACACCGCCATCCGAACCTGCCGAACCATCAGAGACGGAAATTCCGGGGAAGGACCAGCCGGAAGCGGAGAAACCACAGGAGGCTGTGACACCGACACCTGTTCCGGAAAAGAAAAATACAGGGAAGAAGAAAAATGTTCAGAAGAAAGCGAGTACGCAGGCAGGGAAGGATATACCGGCAGGTACGCGTGTGGATGAAAACAGAGAAGAGATTAATAATAATTATGGGTATATAGAATTTAATTTTGGTACCATCAAGAATAATCAGGGCACGGTGGAGCATAATTTTGGAAAAATTAATGAAAACAATGGAGTTATTGAAGAAAACTATATAACCTTTGAACATGGAATACAGCCGTCTGGAACTGTGGGAAGTATTAGAAAGCAATATTATGAAGTTAATGTAGATATGTCTTCTATTATCACAGCATCGTATATTGAATTTTATAACGACAAATGTTGGGTGAGGGAGAGCAGTGCCTTTGGTTTAAAGACATCCCAAAAAGTTATGACGGTACAAAATACAGGGGCAATAAATGAGGGAACTGCAACCATTACTAAATATGGAGATGGCTATGTATTAAGGAATATTACCGGTCCCCTTACACTTGAGATAAAATGGATAACACCGAATATATCCATTGACTATATAAATGAGCAGTTTGTCATGCCACCTAATTATTATATATATGCGATGAGATTCCCAGATAACAGTGAAGAAACCATTTCCGACTTCTCTTCAAATATAAAAGACGAATGGATGGGAAAGACGGTTCAGATTTATTTTTCTGATGATACGTCCAGGGAAGGCACACCACAGACTCTTACAATTCCACCAAGACCTGCAGCTTTGCAGATCACGCGAAACGATATACAGGCAACAGCCAGTTCCATTACCCTGCCATCCAACACAAACTGGGAATACAGAATAGATAATGGGAACTGGACATCATCCAACAAATTTGAAAACCTCAAAGCAAATAAATCTTACAACATTGAGGTTCGAAGCAAGTCAACCTCGACAGGCTTTGCGTCCGTTCCAACATCCATCACCGTCACCACCGCCCCGGCGACCTACACTGTTTCCATTCCTTCCACAGCGACAAGCGGAGGTAATATTTCCATCTACTTTGACCAGACTAATCCCCCGGATCTGGGCTATAACGGTAAGGTCACAGTGAAGAACGAAACCTCAGATACGGTCATGGATCAGAATGGAAACCTGCAGCTCACGAGATCAGATCAGAGCTACAACGTCAGCCTCCAGCTTCTCAAATCTGACAATACTCCATTGCAGCGAGGCGAAACCGTGACAGAACTGCAGACTTTGTCAGATGCAGAAACCCTGACGTTGACAACTCCGACAGCAGCTTTTGATCAGAACGGTCAGCAGGTGGCAGATAATCAGATACCTGCAGGTACTTATAAAGGGACACTGAACTTTAGCATTTCATACAGCGATTAGGAGAGATTCATATGAAGAGATCATGTAAAATTCTGGCAGTCGCCCTGCTTCTGGTTCTCCTCACGGGAGGAGGTGTTATCCTCGGAATGCGCTACCAGAGCAGCAAAGAGATCAAAGAAACTTCCAGTACTGCGGCAGCAGAAGACCAGCCGGAAATCGACGACAGTGCCACAGAATGGACTGGACAGAAAGAAACTTATACCGGAAAACAGACAAGAGATACGATTGATATCCCTGGATTTGATGCTATGTCTTTCAGAGCAGGCACCACAGATCAGACTGTCAATCTCTACAACCCGGAGCAGAACACCTGTTACTTCCGGATGTCCATCTATCTTCCAGATGGCACGAAACTCTGGGAGAGCAAGCTGATCGAGCCGGGTAAGGCAGTCTACGATCTGAATCTTGATCAGCCTCTGAATGAAGGGGAATACAAAGATTCCATACTCAAATATGAGTGTTTCAATATGGACGCAGACAAGACCCCACTGAACGGTTCAGAAATCCATTTTACATTAAGGGTTTTAACATAAAAGAACAAGGAGGAATTTAAAATGAAGAAAAAAGTAATGGCAGTTCTCACAGCAGCAGGTATGGCAGGAATGCTTCTGTCACCATTCACAGCAATGGCAGCAGATCAGAATGTCAGTGTTTCCTACACAAAGGCAAACGAATATGAACTTTCTATTCCAAAAACGGTAACTCTTTCTGCAAGCGAAGAAACAGTAATGGAAATCGGGGCAACCAAGATGAACATTGAGCCTGGGAAAGAAGTTCGTGTATCAGTAAAAAAAGGAATTAATGATGGAAAGGTAACTCTCCAAAGAAAGAATTCGAAGGATCTTGCAACATCTAAAGTAAGCATGTCATCAAATGGAACGTTAATTACGAGTGTTCAGACTGTTGCGATTTTTTCAGGCAGAAATACAAATGCCACAACAGGCGGCAAGTTATACTTTTCTGCTTTGCCGGCTACTCTTGCAGCAGGTGAGTGGACAGGACAGATCGTATTTGAAGTTGGGGTAAAATAAATTACGGACAACTCAGAGAAAGGATGGCATGAACATGAAGAAAACAAAAATTATGTCAGCAATAGCAGTTTTGGCAGCAGCAATTCCAATGACTGTCAGTGCTGCGCCGCAGACGACAGATATCAATGCAACTGTAAAATCCACTTACGTACTGACGATTCCGGCAGCTACCAGCATTATCTATGGCCAGGAATCCACGGACCTCAAAGGAAGTCTGAAAGTGAGTGGAAACGTAGACACCAATGAAAAAGTCAAAGTATCCGTAGCGACTACGCCTTTACACAATGACAGTCACAATGAAGACATTGTTTATACACTTAACAATGGAAATGTTGTTTTTCAGGGAGCAGAGTGGTCGGAAGCAGAACTCAGATCAGGGCAGACAGGAAGCGGGAAAGAGATCCAGCTTTCTGTAGGGATCACTAAGGCAGCGTGGGAGGCAGCAAAAGCCGGCGAATACAAAGGAGCGATCACATTCACAGCAACACTGGAAAAATAACAGGGAGGCATGATTCTTGAGAGGAAGAAAACTATCTGATCTGGTTGGCTGCCTGATTCTTGTACTGCTTGTAGTAGTACTTGCTATGGTGGTTTTTCCTCGTGATACCTACGCAGATGTCCGTTCTACTGTGCTGACGGCAGAAGTGCCGGAGAAGATCACACCGACGCCATCACCGACAGCGACCCCGACTCCGGTGGTAAAGAAGTCGTCATCAGGTAGTGGAGGCGGCAGCTCTACACCGGTAACAAAGTCATCGGGCACAGCGGCAGCCAGATCACAGAATGCAAAAACAAGTGATAATACAAACCTTAATCTGTGGGTAAGTCTGCTTCTTCTGACCGGAATCATAACCGTATTTCTGTATAAAAAACAGAGGAACAGGAAATAAAAAATTCTTTTGGTAGCAGTTGCCGGGACATTGGAAAGATGCTAAGATGAAATAGAAATTTGACGAAAAAAGTCTTTCCAGATAAATCATAATGGAGGAATTGGCAATGCGTACAGAGGAAGAAAGACTGGAACAGATTCGGAAGAGAACGACAGAGCTGCGCAGGAAGGAGCAGAAGCACAGGCAGATGATACTGGATATCGGCTGTGTGGCAGCATGTCTGTTGCTGGTCAGCTGTATGGGACTGGTCATGCCGGGACTGGCAGATCAGGCTCAATACGGACAGATTCGCGAATTCTCGTCCGGAGCTGCCAGTGTATTTGGAAACAGTGGAGCATCAGGATATATTTTTATCGGAATTTTGTCCTTTTTACTTGGAGTTTGTGTGACCATTTTTATGTATCGAATCCACCATAGAAACAGGGAGAAAAATCCGGATGAGTTTTGAGATCATAGATAATATCTTTCAGATTCTGGTAATGTTTACGACAATGTGCATGGCAGTCGTAACCGCCTTTCGAAGCAGGAGAAAAGAATTTCTCATGCTGGCAGGCGGCTACGGCTGTTTTATGATGGGAACTTTGTACTATGTTTTGTGCCTGATCATTACAGGAAAAGTTCCACAGATCTTTTATGTGGCAGAAATTTCATGGGAGGCAGCGTATCTTTTCTTTCTGTCAGTATCGTTATCAAGACGGAAACTCCTCGGTCGGAATCCGGGGATTTTTACGATCACCATAACGGTTCTGACGGCAGGCAGTATTGCTGGTTTTAAGATCATGGGACCTTCGCCGCTGTTCTTTGTGGCCTTCGCGGTGATACAGGCAGTGATTGTATTCCGTGCAGCAGAAGGACTGCGGGAGAAAGGCAAATACCGCTGTCTGGATGGGATGATGTTTGTGATCGTATGGCTGCAGATAACGGTGTATATCGTATCAGTTTTTATAAGAGATTATACGAGATTTAACCTGTATTTCGGAGTGGATATCACACTTACACTGATGCTTGCAGGGATGCTTCCGGCATTAAGAAAAGAGGTGGGCAGAGAATGACTTATTATATCGAAAATATTTTTATCTGCCTGGCTATCCCACTGATCCTGAGTTTATTATTCCGGGGCGGAAAGGACAGAAAGTTTACGTTTTTTGTCATTGTTGGAATGGGAATGTGCCTGCTATCTGCATATGTCAGCAGTTTTTTGGCAGGATATTACAGAGCAGATACAGCGGCAGCGATCAGGGAGATCACACCGGTATGTGAGGAAGTGATGAAATTTCTGCCGCTTTTGATTTATCTTGCCGTATTTGAGCCGCGTAATCAGGAAATTGTACCGGCAGCGTTGGGAATCGCAGTAGGATTTGCAACTTTTGAAAATGTCTGTTTTCTGGCAGAGAACGGTGCGGCAGATTTTTCATTGCTTCTGATCCGTGGGATTTCGGCAGGAGCCCTTCATATCTTATGTGGAATTGCGCTTGGATACAGCATTGCACATGTATTTCGTCGAAGCTGGATCATGCTGACCGGGACGATTGGTTCACTGGGAGCCTGCGTTGTTTTTCATGGAATATATAATCTGCTTATCACCGCAGATGGAAAATGGAAACTGGTTGGATATCTTTTTCCATCAATTTTCATACTTCTCCTGTTTCTTGTGAAAAATATGAAATTCACAGAAAAATTCACGATTGAATAAGAACAGTCCGATTTGCTCTTTCCATATAAGGAAAAAACGATTTGATGATAAGATAAAATCATCATATGGAACGTATTTCAGACAGAGGAGGGGCAGTACATGAAAAGAAAAGCAGCAGCACTTGCATTGACAGTTGCGATGACAATGGCAGTCAGCGGAAGCGTTTATGCAGAACCGAAGTCAACAGAAGTAGAGCCAGGTATCACTGGAAATCCTGAGGAGTCAGAAGCGAGATCTTCTGTGGCGGATGGCTGTGAGACAGGGAAGCATTCATGGACGGAATGGACAGTAACGATCCCGGCAGACTGTGTAACTGAGGGTCAGCAGACACGGAGCTGTGAGGAGTGTGGAATATCAGAAACAGCGTCCATACCAAAAACAAAGGAACATGATCTGAAAGAAATCTCACGTCAGGAAGCCACCGACGATAAGGATGGTTTTATCCTCTATGCGTGCAAGAGGAATGGTTGCGATTATCAGATGAAGGAAGTTATTCCGGCGAAAGCAGCATCTGATCCGGAAGATACAGACGAAAATAAAGATGGCGAAGAGAAAGATCCGGAGAAGGAAAACACTGTGGATTCTGATACAAAGAATGAAAGTAAATCTGAAGAAAATTCCAAAGATGAAACGAAAAATGATGGTATCGGTGGCAGCGATACAAAGGAACTTCCAGACGAAGATATCGACGAAGAATATGCAAGTTTTGCATACGCGACATCTTCAGAAGTAGTAGCAGAATATGACCCGGAAACGGCAGTCAGCACACGCAAAATCACGAATCCGACAGACCCTTCTGACACGGAAGAAGTGGAAGGAAGAGCAGTTTCAGAAGGCATTGTGGATGTCAAAAAAGACTCCGATGGAAACATCACAGACCTTGCAATTTCTACTTCTGTTGAGGAGATAAAACATGGATTTTCGTTCAGCAGTGAGAGTAAAACTCTGCATTCCATTGCGATCATCAACAGCAAAGTTCCGGGCGTAAACTGGATCACTTTGACTGCGAAGGAACCGGCATCCGAACTTGGAATCCGTCTGAAACAGACAGATGACGGAATGATAATGACGCTCACAGAAAATCAGAAACTGGTCAATATCATCAGGATCACAGAAGCCAAAAAGAAGATCACAATGACCACTTCCACTGGTGGAAGCTGCGAGATCAGTCAGGAGATCCAGAAGTTTACAGTCAGAGATAAGAACAAAAACTTCACGGATATAGATATGAATGAAGTTGTTTTTCATAGAATAGGCGGGAAGAATCCGTACATAGAACTGGCTGCACTGAAAGAATTAAAGAAAGAAAAAACATCCCAGGATACGGCAAAGAAAGATGAGAAATACTACTGGATCCAGCAGTATGACGATGAATCCCAGACACCTGTCGTGATCACTGTATATGAAAAATAATATTGTTAAATTAATCACAAAATAAGTAAAAAAACAGGTCATTATCCTCATTTTCGAGGATAATGACCTTGGTTTTTTTTGTATACAATTCTTAGTATTCGCCAACAACGGTTGCTTTGAGCAGGTTGGTATTACCGGAACGTCCAAGCGGAACACCGACAGTAAGAACAACAACATCGCCTTCTTTGACGTAGCCGTTTTCTTCGGCTGCCTCTGTAGCGTGAAGGAGAAGGATCTCCATGCTGTATTCCTCTTTGGTCAGGAGTGGAGTAACACCCCAAACCAGATTCAGCTGACGCCAGATGCGTTCATCCGGAGTGCATGCAATGATTGGGCATCCTGGACGATATTTGGAAACCATACGTGCAGTATTGCCGGAACGGGTAACTGCGATGATGGCTTTGGCATTCAGGTCGATCGCTGTCATGCAGGTAGCATGAGAGATTGCTGTGGTTACGTTTGTAGCGTGCTCCTTGGTGCGGAAACTGAACTGCTGATTAAAGTCAATGTCAGCTTCTGTACGAACTGCGATTTTGACCATAGTCTTGAGTGCTTCTACAGGATATTTACCTGCAGCAGTTTCACCGGAAAGCATGATCGCACTTGTTCCCTGATAGATCGCATTGGCAACGTCTGTGGTCTCTGCACGTGTCGGACGCGGGTTTTTGATCATGGAATCCAGCATCTGAGTAGCTGTGATAACCTGTTTTCCAGCAGTGTATACTTTGGCAATGATATCCTTCTGGATAACCGGAACATCCTCAAGCGGGATCTCAACACCCATGTCACCACGGGCGATCATGATACCGTCAGCAGCTTCGATGATGCTGTCGATGTTGTCAACACCCTGCTGGTTCTCGATCTTGGCGATGATCTTGATGTCCTGTCCACCGTTTTTCTCAAGGATATCACGGATTTCTTTGACATCGGCTGCTGTTCTGGTGAAAGAAGCGGCAATGAAATCATAGCCTTCTTTGATACCAAACAGGATATCGTCGTGATCCTTAGGGCTGATGAATGGCATGTTTACTTCTACACCAGGAAGGTTGACACCTTTCTTATTGCCGAGAACACCACCGTTTACTACTTTACAGACAATGTCCTGACCTTTGATCTTCTTGACTTCAAGTCCGATCAGACCGTCATCGATCAGAATGCTGTTGCCAGGTTTGACATCCTTATATAATTCTTTATAGGTAACGGAAACGATCTTCTCATTTCCCATGATCTCTTCTGCGGTTAAGGTGAATTCCTGACCTTCCTTCAGAGTAACCTTTTCATTTTCAAATTCGCGGATACGAATTTCAGGACCTTTTGTATCGAGAAGCGCAGCTACCGGTTTACCAAGACGTGTACGAATTTCTTTTAATTTATCAATACGGCCTTTCTGTTCGTCGTGTAAACCATGAGAGAAGTTGAAACGTGCTACGTTCAGACCTTCTTTAACAAGTTCTTCCAGAACACCGTCTTTATCAGTAGACGGACCAAGGGTACAGATAATTTTTGTTTTGCGCATAAATTTCCTCCTACTTTTCTTTACCTAAAAAATACACCTTTATTCTAACACATAATTTCTAATGTACAAGTAAAGATTTAGCAAAATAAAACGTTAATTTTATAACATTTTTGCCTCTGAATTATAGAAAAATGCATTAAAAATCGTCGTACCAGGGATTAAAACCTGGTATGACGATTGATGTATTTGGCTTTGTATTTAGAATATACAATTGTCTGATCTTTATACAGTCCATAGTATCCGGAAACGGCATAACTGATGGAGACAGCGATCAGATAATAGGAAACTCCACGGAATCCAAACAGCTCGAATGCGATCAGGATCGAGGTGATCGGGCAGTTGGTAACACCGCAGAAAAGAGCCGTCATGCCTGCGGCTGCACACAAGGATGGAGAAAGCCCGAGAAGTTGTCCCATAAGGCATCCGAAGGTGGCTCCGATGCAGAAAGAAGGGACGATCTCGCCGCCGCGAAAACCGGCACGCATAGTCAGGGCAGTAAGGATTATCTTCCACAAAAAGTCCAGTGGACGAGTCTGATCTTCCTCTACCGCGAGTTCAATAAGGTTGTTTCCGGCACCCATGTAATCAGTCGTATGAAGCAGAAGAGTGATCACAATAATGACTGCACTTGCCGCCACGATGCGGACATATGGATTAGGAAGATACCTGGTATAAAGCCTGCTGACACCCTGAAGAACCATGCAGAAAATGATGCTGACTGCGGCACATGCGACTGCGATGATGACCATTTTGCCGCCTGTTATGACGGACAATTCAGGGATATTTACAACATGAAATGACTCAGGATTGATGCCAAAACCGGCAGCGAATTCCGATGCGATCAGGGATGAGATCACGCAGGGAACAAGTGCTGCATAGTACATAACGCCGACGCTGATAACCTCCATTGCGAATACAGCAGCTGCCATCGGCGTACCAAAAACAGCAGCAAAAGCAGCACTCATGCCGCACATGACCATGACATGACGGTCTTCTTTATCGAGCCGGAACCAGCTTCCAAGCTGATTTCCAATGCTTCCGCCAAGCTGGATCGCAGCACCTTCACGACCTGCAGAACCACCCACAAGGTGGGTAAGGATCGTAGAAACAAAGATCAGTGGAGCAGAGCGAAAAGGCACATCATCCTGAGAGCGGATCGTAGAGAGTACCTGATTCGTACCGCCATCCTCGCGTCCAAATTTCTGATAAAGAAATACGATCACCAGACCGGATACCGGCAGCAGGAAAAAGATCCATGTGTTTTCTGCCCGGTAATTTGTGACAAATTTGAGTGCCCTCGCAAAAAGGCTGCTGATAAAGCCGACGGTCAGGCCGGTCAGTACTGCGAGGACCAGCCATTTGATAAGATTCGTCATATCATAGCGGATGTGTCCGAGATAATAATCCAGATCTTTAGTCTCTTCTGGATTATTTTTGTCCTGTGTGTTGTTCATAAGTTCCCCCCGTAAAGTAAAAAATAATTTATGACATGCAACAAACGGTTCCGAAATAGTATGCGGAACCGTCTGATGTTTGAAATATGATGATTATAAATTTGTAAGATTTTATTCCTGTGTAATTCCGGTTACTTCGTATCCGGCATCTTTGATCGTCTGGCGGATCTTGTCCTCATCAACCTTCTCCGGTGCTGTAAAAACGGTTGTGTTGCTTTCGTGAGAAGATACGACCTCCTCTACACCGAATGCTTTCTTAATTGCTTCATTTACGTGTGCTTCGCAGTGTCCGCACATCATTCCCTCAACATTAACTGTAACTTTTACCATAGTTTTTTGCTCCTTTTCTTTTATATTATAATCATTTTTTACCTCAATGGAAGTAGCTTGTTTGATTTTTTTGTCCTTTTTTGTGTCGTGGATCTTAAACAGGTTCAAACGCAGGGCGTTGGTGACAACGCAGAAGCTGGAAAGGCTCATTGCGGCGGCACCGAACATCGGATTCAGTGTCCATCCGAAGATCGGGATCCATACACCAGCAGCCAGCGGAATGCCGATCACATTGTAGAAAAATGCCCAGAAAAGATTTTCGTGGATATTTTTCAATGTGGCACGGCTGAGACGGACAGCGGCAGGAACATCGCTTAAACGGCTCTTCATCAGAACGACATCAGCTGCGTCGATCGCAATGTCTGTTCCGGCACCGATCGCGATTCCGATATCTGCGCGTGTGAGGGCAGGAGCATCGTTGATACCGTCGCCGACCATGGCAACTTTGCCCTGTTCTTTGAGGGAACGGATCACGCTTTCCTTGCCGTCAGGGAGAACGCCTGCGATGACATCGTCCACGCCTGCCTGGGCACCGATCGCTCTTGCGGTACGCTCATTGTCACCGGTCAGCATGACAACACGGATTCCCATATTCTGGAGTTCTTTGACCGCCTGCGGGCTGTCTTCTTTGATGACGTCAGCGACGGCGATGATGCCGACCAGCTTGCCATTGCGGGCAAAAAGGAGGGGAGTTTTTCCTTCTTCTGCAAGCTTTTCTGCCTTCTGGGAGAGTGCGGCAGGAACGCTTACCTGGCTGCTGATAAATTTCATGCTTCCGCCGATCAGAGTTTCATTATCAAGCACAGCAGAAAGTCCATTTCCCGGAAGGGCGTGGAAATCTGTGACTTCCGGTGCTGTGAGATGAAGACTTTTGGCGTGGCCAAGGATCGCTTTGGCGAGAGGATGCTCGCTCTTTTTTTCCAGGGCAAATGCCATGGTGAGGAGTTCCTGTTCGGAAATTCCATCTGCCGGGAGCAGATCTGTCACTTCCGGCTGACCACTGGTGATCGTACCGGTTTTGTCCAGGGCAACGATCTGGACTTTGCCTGCTTCTTCAAGAGAAACAGCGGTTTTGAACAGGATACCGTTCTTGGCACCCATTCCGTTGCCGACCATGATTGCTACCGGAGTGGCAAGTCCGAGCGCGCATGGACAACTGATAACGAGAACGGAAATTCCGCGGGCAAGTGCATAGCCGAATTCATGTCCGGTCAGAAGCCAGACAAGTGTGGTGAGAATCGCGATCGTGATGACTGCCGGCACAAAGACACCGGAAACACGGTCTGCGATCTTGGCGATCGGAGCCTTGGTAGCTGCTGCGTCACTCACCATTTTGATGATCTGGGAGAGGGTGGTATCCTCGCCGACGCGGGTTGCTTCGCATTTGATAAATCCAGACTGGTTGACAGTAGCGGCAGAGACAAGATCTCCGGCGGCCTTGTCGACCGGGATACTTTCGCCTGTAAGGGCAGATTCATTGACAGCACTGGTTCCCTCGACGATCACACCGTCAACCGGGATGTTTTCTCCTGGGCGGACCACAAAGATGTCTCCCTTGTGGACCTGCTCGATCGGAACGGTAGTTTCCTGACCGTCGCGGAGAACGACAGCGGTCTTTGGCGCGAGTTTCATGAGGCTCTTGAGAGCGTCAGTGGTTTTTCCCTTGGAACGGGCTTCAAGCATTTTGCCAACAGTGATCAGAGTCAGGATCATTGCCGCGGATTCGAAGTAAAAATCCATCATGTAGTTCATGACAGCGGCAGAATCGCCGTCGACCTGAGCTCTTGTCATGGCGAAGAGTGCGTAGACACTCCATACAAAAGATGCCATGGAACCGAGGGCAACGAGTGTATCCATGTTCGGGGCACGATGCCACAGGCTCTTGAATCCGCTGATGAAAAATTTCTGGTTGATGACCATGATGATTCCGGCAAGCAGAAGCTGTACAAGACCCATTGCGATATGGTTGTCATTAAACCATGCAGGCAGCGGCCAGCCCCACATCATATGTCCCATGGAGAAGTACATCAGCACGAGCAAAAATCCGACGGAAGCGATCAGACGATGCTTGAGGATCGGTGTCTCGTGATCCTCGAGGGCTTCTTCGGCTTTAGATATGGAAACCTGTTCCCTATTGGCTCCCTTGAGGGATGCGCCGTAACCTGCCTGTTCTACGGCATTGATAATATCATGGGCGGAAGCCGTTCCTTCCACACCCATGGAGTTCGTCAGAAGGCTGACAGAGCAGGATGTGACTCCCGGTACCTTGGATACAGCCTTCTCCACACGGGTGCTGCAGGCAGCGCAACTCATACCGGTGACGTTGTATTGTTCCATTGTGTGCCTCCTCTTATGAAATGCTCAGGCATGTAAAGCCTGCTTTTTTTACTGCTTCGCGAAGGTCGCCGTCAGAAATGGAACGGTCATAGGAAACAGTTGCGATTTCTTTTTTCAGGTCAACTTCTGCAACGACTCCGTCGATCTCGTTGAGAGCATTGGTTACAGAATCCACGCAGTGCTGGCAGTGCATACCTTCGATGCGGATCGTCCTGGTTCCAAGAACAGGGCCGTCCAGGAATTTTCTCTTCGGCTTCTTGGAACTTCCACCACCGCCTCCGCAGCAGAGAGAGTCTCCCTTAAAATGTCCTGCAGCTTTGCGCGCTGCAAAGACCATAGCGACAACAACGATCAGTAAAATAATAATATCAGCAGCGTTCATGATTATTCTTCCTCCATAAATTTTTCATTTTTGCGTTTGTCTAATCTCTTCTTTACAAACAGGTAAATTTCGTAGATGGTGATTCCTACTAAATAAATTGCAAGAAAAGCACCAAATCCATACATAGATGATTCGCCTAAATGGTTCATGTGCGAAAAACTCCTTTCCAAAATTGATTTGCAGCTGTATTTCACAGCTACATTTATTTCATCAGTTTCTGCAGAGTTGCAACCAGCTCATCGATCGTTTCATCCTTACCGGCGCGGATATCACGTGCCACACAGGTACGGATATGATTCGCAAGAAGCTCTTTATTAAAAGAATTGACAGCGGCATTGACAGCAGCAGACTGGATCAGAATGTCATTACAATAAGCATCATTCTCCAACATTCCTATGATCCCCCGAATCTGCCCCTCAATACGCTTCAGCCGATTCACCAGCTTCTTCCGCTCCGCCTCCGAGCGATCCGTATGCTTCGTACAACAACAGGAACAGACAGGAGCCTTCGTTACATCATTATTATTCTCCATAGACCAACTTCCTTTCTGAAATATACTCAAAATACATATCCAAAATACCCTCACGGGGTATATCTACTATGCCTGTAATATATACCCCACGAGGGTATTTGTCAAGCCCAAAACCACAAAAAAATAGATCCCCATCAAAAAGACAAGAATCACCTAATTTCAAACCTACGTTATTAACAATATGATACTATTCTCCCAACAGTCCGGCCCCATACAAAAAATATATCTATCAACCAACAGTCCGGCCCCACACAGAAAAAACTCCCCCACAAAACAACCAGGGTTTCCACCAAAGCTCAAAAAAAGCCCAGGGGTGCCTGAGGGGACGGGCCACGTCCCCTCGGTCCTAACCTTGCCCAGGCGAGCACAAGGTTACGGGGCCCGGGGATCAAACCCCGATAACCTTCTGGCTGATGAAGAAAGCCACCCCAGCGGTCAGCGCCTCCGCAATCCAAAACGCATGCCATACCCCCACAGCTCCCAAGATGCGGCTAAGGATAAAAGCCGCAGGAAGAATTATGATCAGATACCGACACAACGAAACGACAAGAGAAGCAGTCCCCCTTCCAAGTCCCTCCAGCGCACCACATGCCGTAACAGACACAGAAGAAACCAGAAATCCCGCACATATAATACGAAGAGCCGTTTTTCCGGCAGCGATCGTCTCTGGATTTGTAGTAAACATTCCCATAAGCTGCCCCGGAACAGTCAGACAGATGATGGTTCCAACAAGCATGATCACACCACTCATACAAAGTGTAACATAGTAGATTTTTTTGACACGTTTATGCTCTCCGGCACCGTAATTATACCCGATCACAGGACGCATTCCCTGTACGATCCCGCTCGCCGGAAGATAGAGAAATGTCTGCAGTTTATAGTAGATTCCAAGGATCACAACATAACTCTGAGAGTAGGCAGCAAGAAGTCCGTTCAATGCAGAAACAAGCACAGATGGAAGCGCAAGATTCAGTGCTCCCGGAATGCCAACAGAGTATAATCTTGCGATCAGAGCTTTGTCCGGATGTAAATATTTCCGGCTTAATCTGACCTGGAGAGGCTGCATTTTGTAGACGATCAAGTAGAAAACAAGATTGAATACCTGCCCCAGACCAGTTGCGATCGCAGCACCTTCAATCCCCATTGCAGGGAACGGTCCCACACCAAAGATCAGCAGCGGATCAAGTATAATATTAGAAACACAGCCGACCATAAGCCCGATCATAGTAACCTTCATCTTGCCCACACCCTGGAAGATTTTTTCGTAGGCAAGGTTGATAGTATTTACAGTTGCGAACAGAAAAACAATCGTGGAATAACGGATTCCAAGACTTGTAACGTCCGCATCAGAAGTAAAAAGAGTCAGGAATCCAGGCATCACAAGGATACAGCCGACTGTCAGAATAATGCCATGCAGGGCAGATAATGTAAGCCCGTGAGTTGCAGCTTTGCTGGCAGTTTTTCTGTTTCCGGCACCGAGACAGAGGGCAATCTGGGCACTGATCCCAATTCCAAATCCGATCGCGATCGCATTCGCAAAGTTCTGGATCGGATAGACAAGCGACAGCGCAGTCATCGCATTTTCCCTGATCTGTGCCACGAAAAAGCTGTCCACAATGTTGTACAGAGAATTCACAAGCATAGAGATCACCATAGGCAGAGCCATGGAGAGAATCAGTGGAAACACGGGTTTTTCTTTCATAAATGTGTCATTCATAATAAGCCTCCTTTATAAAATTTAAACATAAAAAACGCCGCACAATCACCCCGAAGGATAATTGTGTGGCGAAAAATGGTTTAGCCAGAAAAATCCACACTATGTTTTGGACGAAAGAATTGTAGCATGAGAACCAGAAAAACGTCAATAGCAGATTTGTTAAATCTTCAGATCATCCGCATTTGCCATATACGTCTGCGTATAAAGCACGACCGTATCGCCCTTTGGGACAAGGATCCTGTGATTTCGCTGGATCACGGCGATGATAATACGCTCCGGCATATTCAGTTCCATGATCCTGTGATTCACCCACTGATCATTTTCGGTGAGGCGGATTCGGATAAAATGCACATCTTCTTCCTGACCATATTCCCCGATCCGTTTAAGTCTCGAATACTGGTCGACAAATCCTGCAAAAATGATACCGGTGGGGATCGCAACCATGCCGACACCAAGAAATGCAATAAAAATACCAAAAATCTTACCGATCGTGGTGACAGGATAAATATCACCATAGCCTACAGTGAGCAGAGTGGAAGCAGCCCACCAGATCCCGGAAAATGCATTCGTAAAAACCTCCGGCTGCGCCCGGTTTTCCAGACTGTACATACAGAGACTGGACGACAGCATCAGCACCAGAATGATAAAAACCGACGACAGAAGCTGCTGTTTTTTGCTGACGATAACTTCCGTGATGACATTTAGTGAATCATAGTAGGCATTAATACGGAACAGCCGGAAGATTCGGATGATGCGCAGCATACGGAACGCTACTGCTCCTGACGGGAAGAAAAATGGCATATAATAAGGAACAAAGGACAAAAGATCCACGATTCCCGAGAAAGAAAACAGATATTTCGATATCGCCCTCGGCTCCGTCACATCAGGATAAAGATACTTTGCAGTAAAAATACGCAGGACAAAATCAATGGCAAAAAAAGCCACCGTCAGCCGCTCCAGCGTCAGGAGCAGCGGTCCATATTTGAGCTCCATATTGTCAAATGTGTACATGATACTGACGGTCAGATTCAGAAGAATCGTAAACGTATTAAAAAAATCATATCCCCAGCAGACTGCATCATAGTTGGAGCCGATCTCAATGATCTCAAACAGCCGTTTCCGGCGTTTTTCCCAGACTGTATTCATTATGCAAAATTCCTCCCATTACTTGAAAATATTGTACCGGAAACCAGGAAATGCGTCAACGGTACAGACAGTTTCAGACAGAAAAACATTCAAAAACCGTGTAGAATATCACGTTTTTTGGTTACTGTTCACTCCGTTCACAGTAACTTGGTCAAAATCCATTCCAAATCACCTTCGGTGATGGGATTTTGCCCTGTATGTCTCGGGATTTTGCCATATTGTCTCGGGATTTTGCCATATTCATGGCAAAACACCTCGCGGGATACTACCTGTGAACAGTAACGTTTTTTGTACATAACCGTAAACATATACCAGTCCTTCTTGCGGTACATACTTCAATGTGCTACACTCAAAAAGTGCCCAAAATAATCACGGAAAAAGGGATATTATTATAAGGAAAAAAGGCACTTAGAGGAGAAAAAATATGAAAACACTGCTGACACTGCAGCTCACGATCTTTATTCTGGTAGCTGTAGGATTTTTAATGAAAAAGATACATATCATCGGTCCGCAGGGGCAGAAGAATATCAATGATCTGGTCATCTATCTGATCCTGCCATGCAACATCCTTCATGCATTTACCCAGAGTGCAACGGATGGAGATTTCAGCAATTATCTGGCGATTCTTTTTATCTCGATCGGTATTCAGGTATTCTGTGTTATCTATGGAAAAGTCATGTTCCGAAAAGAATCCGAAGACCGTCGGAAATGCCTGCAGTACGGAACTATCTGCTCAAACGCAGGATTTCTTGGGAACCCGATCGCGGAAGGAGTTTACGGGATAGAAGGACTGGTTCTCGCCAGCGTGTACCTGATCCCGCAGAGAATCATGATGTGGTCTTCCGGTCTGGCTGTTTTTTCCGGAAGCAGTGATAAGATGAAAACGGTGAAAAAAGTCGTCACACATCCATGCATTCTGGCATGTGTACTTGGAATGATCCTGATGATCACAGGACTTCCAATCCCGCCAGGACTCGACGGTGCGGTGACTGCTGTCGGAAACTGTAATACGGCAATGTCGATGATGGTCATTGGAATGATCCTTGCAGATATCAATCTCAAAGATTTCTGGGACTGGACAGTTGTGAAATACACAGTTCACAGACTTATTATCATTCCGGCGATCGTTTATATCGTCTGCCGTTTCCTGCCTCTGAGCAAAACGGTCCTGGGACTGTGTGTACTCCTTGCAGCAATGCCGGCAGGTGCAACGACCAGTATCCTCGCAGAAAAATACCAGGTCGATTCTCCATTTGCGACAAAAATGGTCATCTTCTCAACCTTGTTATCCCTTCCGACTATCTGTCTGTGGAGCATTTTTCTCCAGTAAAAACATATTTGTCAAATTTCTGACAAAACATCCCCCCTCCCGGCTTGTAGGAGGGGTGTTTTTTTTATATACTTAAAAAATAACATTTTATACGGAAAAGAGAACAAATCATGAGCGATCTTAAAAACGAAATCCATGACTACTGGACCAACCGGGCCAGAGGTTATTCAGAATATAATCAGCAGGAAATGGCAGATGCCAGACAGACCATGTGGAGGGCGAAACTCCTCGATCTACTGGGAAAACAGTTCCCGGAGCGCGAACCAAAAGAGATTAAAATCCTTGATGTCGGAACCGGCCCGGGATTTTTTGCAATCCTTCTCGCAGAAGCCGGCTATCAGGTGACGGCGATCGACTATACAGAGGAAATGCTCAAGGAAGCACAGCAGAATGCCGGTGGATTAGCGGAGTGTATTGTGTGGAAAACCGGCGACGCACAGGCTCTTGATGTGGAAAACAACAGCTTTGATGCCATTGTAACCAGAAATGTGACATGGAATCTTCCGCGTCCGGACCTCGCATATAAAGAATGGCTGCGTGTGCTCAAACCAGGCGGTATGCTTTATAACTTTGATGCAGACTGGTATGGTCATCTTTATAATGAAGAAAAGCGAAACAGCTATGAGAAAGACCGGCAGCAGACAGAAGAACAAAACGTGGAGGACTATTACAGCGGAACTGACATCGAAAAGATGGAAGAGATTGCCCGCCAGGTTCCATTAAGTCGTCTGGAACGCCCGAAGTGGGATATCGAAACTATGCAGAAAACAGGATTCCTTGATGTTTTCTGCGATGAAGAGGTGTGGAAAGAAGTCTGGACAGAAGAAGAGATCATCAATAACAGCACTTCTCCAATCTTTCTCCTGACAGGAAGAAAGAGAGATTCTTTTAACCTCAAAAATATAACAGTGGAGCCAGGTGAGAAGTGGAACGGAGAGCTGGAACTTGCAAACGGCGAGATCAAACTTCCGGCGACTGTCCTGCACGGACACGGTACAGGAAAGACCATGCTGATCACGGCAGGTGTTCATGCCGGAGAATATGTCGGGATCCAGGCAGCGATCGAACTGTCCCAGAAACTCAAAATTGAAAAAGTAACAGGAACAATCATCATTGTCAAAGTCATGAACCGACCTGCATTTGAGGCCCGTAACGGCAGTATGGGACTGACCGATGACAAAAATCTCAACCGCGAATTTCCGGGAGACCCGCAGGGAACAGAGATGGAACGCCTTGCATGGGCAGTATCTCAGGAACTCCAGCCGGTGGCAGATTATTACATCGATCTCCACAGTGGAGATGACTATGAAAAATTAACACCGTATGTCTATTATGCAGGAAGGGCAGCAGAAGAAGTTGTCGCTGAATCCCGTAAAATGGCAGAACAGGTCGATGTTCCATACATGGTAAAATCCAACGTGGCGTCCGGCGGTTCCTACAACTATGCGGCTTCGCAGGGAATCCCGAGTATTCTGATCGAACGTGGCGGAATGGGCGACTGGAATTACGAAGAAGTCCGCTCCACCAGAAGAGATGTCCGCAATATCCTGTGCCATATGGGAATCTATCAGGGAATCAAGGATTTCAGGACATACTATCCGCTGGATGTGGCAGATGTCCGCTATCAGGATGCAGAGGAAAGCGGTCTCTGGTATCCATTCAAAAAAGTCGGCGACATGATCCAGGAAGGCGATATCCTCGGAGAAGTCCGTGACTATGAGGGAAAAGTCAAAGAAGTCAGCATCGCAGAGTTCGACGGCGTTCTTCTCTATCAGTGTGGCACGCTGCAGGTACTTGGCAATGGACCGATGGTCACCTACGGAAGAATCGTGAGCCGTTATGACGAGCGCAAGGAAAAGATCGTAAAATACTGGGAAAAACGAAGCGACAGTTTCCTGGAGCAGAGAAGGCAGGAACTTCACAGCACCATGGCAGAACGCTGGATAAAAGAAATCAATGCACAGCTTCCGGAGGGAAAAAATCTCAAGATCCTCGATGTAGGCTGCGGAGCAGGATTTTTCACTATCCTTCTTGCAAAAGCAGGCCATCAGGTGACAGGAATCGACCTGACACCGGATATGATCAAAAACGCCCGCATCCTTGCAGAAGAAGAGGGCGTAAACTGCGAATTTACAGTTATGGATGCAGAGAATCCGGAATTCCCGGATGGCACTTTTGATGTGATCATTTCCAGAAATCTGACCTGGACACTGCCGCATGTGCGTCATGCTTATCAGGAGTGGCTTCGCGTCCTCAAAAAAGGCGGTGTACTGCTCAATTTTGATGCAAACTACGGAATCACAGACTTCTCAAACGTAGAAGACCTTCCGGAAAATCATGCACATAACACACTCGGAAATGACATGATGCGCGAGTGCGAGGAGATCAAACGTCAGCTTCCGATCAGTTCCTACAGCCGTCCGGCGTGGGATCTGGAAACCCTGGGCTCCATGGACCTTAAAGATTTCCGGGTAGACTTAGGAATCAGCAGCAGGATTTATCTTGAAAAAGACGAATTTTATAATCCAACTCCAATGTTTATGCTGCGGACAGTTAAATAGCAGAGAGAATATATAAGGCAGCAGGCAGACAACTGCACAGACTATAAGAATATGCGGAGAATTATATGGATTTAAAACAGTTACAATATTTCGTGGCGTGCGCTCAGTCGGGATCTTTCAGTGACGCGGCAAAGATCCTCTATTCAACACAATCCAGTGTCAGCAAGGTGATCAAGACACTGGAAAATACTCTGGGGATCCAGCTTTTTGACAGACTTCCAAGAGGAATACGTCTGACCGTACAGGGGCAGAAAGTCTACCATTATGTATGCAAGATTACAAATGAGATCGATGCACTGGAAAATATGGCCGCACACGGAATGACCAAATGGATTCGGATTTCCCTGAATCCAAGTTCCTGGTTTGCGAATCAGTTTGTGGATTTTTATAATGAAACATACGAAAAAAAATACCACTTTCAGATCACTACGGCGGGTGTGCGCAGTGTCATGGAGCGTGTCCGTGACTATATGGATGATATCGGATTCGTCTATATCTTAAGCCAGCAGAAAGAAAATTTCCTTCATGAACTTGCCAGGAATAAAATGCAGTTTGTTGCCCTGTATGAAACAGATGTAATCCTTTATCCTGGACGGCAGACAGAACTTTATGATTTTGAAAGAGAAAGAGTAGATCTCGAGGAACTGGAGGGATTACGTTTCATACAAAATTATCAGGATGAATTTTTTGATATCGGAGCCGCCAGTGAGGAGTCTTTTCAGTGGCAGGATCTTGACATATCCATATTGACCAACAGTGACTATATTATGGAAAAAATGCTTCAGAACAGCAAAGTTTCCAATGTGAGCGGCAGTTACCTTTCAGAAAATAAAACAGGTACTACGCCAGGGATTCCTCTGAACATGGGTGACAGTAAAGTTATTTTTGGATATATGCTCCGCAGGGGAGAAGAAACCGATGAAAGTATACAGGAACTTCTTGATTTTCTTATAAGCAGACTTCCAAAAAGTTAATCTTTACTTATTCCAAAACAGACCCGAAGTATTCGAACTAAGAATAGCAGATAACCCTCCCACGGGGTTGTGTGCTTTTTTGACATTTGTTAGACTTTATCTGACGAGTTATTATGTGGATATGTTGTCTGATGTTATGCAGACATAAAGGAGAACGAATGATTAAATACATTTTAAAAAGACTTCTTCAGTTGATTCCGATTCTGATCGGAATCACTTTTTTGTCTTTTGCGATGATGCGTCTGGCGGGCGGTGATGCGGTTACTTATATGTATGAGAATGCAGGCTCGGCAGTTTCGCAGGAAGTGATCGACGAGACAAGAAAGGAGTATGGTCTGGACCAGCCGTTTCTTGTTCAGTATGCGAAATGGTTTGCAGGAATGGCAACCGGAGATATGGGCAAGAGCTACGTATCCAAACGAGATGTTTATGAAACATTTGTAGAAAAACTTCCGGCAACGATCATGCTGACCGTATCTTCTGTATTGCTGACAATGCTGATCGCAATTCCACTCGGCATTTTTTCGGCGGTAAAGCATAATAAATGGAGCGATTACCTGATACGTTTCCTGAGTTTTATCGGGAATTCCATGCCAAACTTCTTTGCAGCACTGGTGCTGATGTACTTTTTTTCCATCAGACTTGGATGGTTTCCGGTAATCACAACGGACAATATAGCTTTAAGCCTCGTTCTGCCAACACTGACACTTGCCATATCTATGGCATCCAAGTATACCAGACAGGTGAGAGCTACGATCCTTGAAGAACTGAACAAAGATTATGTGGTCGGAGCAAAGGCGAGAGGTGTGAGAGGAAGCGTGATCATCTGGAAGAATGTTATGAAGTCTTCCATGCTGACGATTATTACTCTGCTGGCTTTATCAATAGGAAGTCTTCTGGGAGGAACTACGATCGTTGAGACTATTTTTATGTGGGATGGTGTTGGCAAAATGGCAGTAGATGCCATTACCATGAGAGATTACCCGATCATTCAGGCATATGTAGCCTGGATGGCAATCATTTATGTGGTTGTAAACCTGATCACGGATATCATTTATCACTATCTGGATCCTCGAGTAAGATTAGGAGGTGACAGAGCATGACGCAGAAGAAACAGATATCTGTCCGAAAACAGAAGATAAAGAAAAACCATGTGAGAGAAAAACTGATCTTTTTTACAATACTGACCCTGATACTTCTGGTTGTTGCTGTTTTTGCACGGAAGCTCTGTCCGTATGATCCGGATGTACAGGATCTTCTGCTGGCACAGAAACCGCCAAGTGCAGAACATATACTGGGTACAGACCGCTACGGAAGAGACATGTTTTCGCGTGTACTGGTAGGAAGTACGACCAGTATTTATGCGACACTGCTTCTGGTGGCGATCGTCACGATACTTGGAACGCTGATCGGCATCATCTGCGGGTGGTGTGGAGGAATCATAGATACTGTGCTGATGCGTATATCAGATCTGTTTCTTGCGTTCCCAAGCCTTGTTTTTGCCCTTGCAGTAGCTGGTGTACTTGGCGGTGGTATCCAGAATGCGATCATAGCACTGGCTGTCATCGGATGGCCGAAGTTTGCCAGACTTGCCAGAGGACTGACTCTTGCACAGAAAGATTCACCATATCTGATGGCGGTGAGACTTTCGGGAAGCAGCACACTGAAAATTATGTTTAAACATATTTTACCGAATATTGCAGGTCCGATACTGGTTACCTCTGTTCTTGATATCGGAACTATGATGATGGAACTTGCAGGACTGTCCTTCCTCGGACTTGGCGTACAGCCTCCGATGGCAGAGTGGGGAAGCATGATTAATGATGGAAGAAGTATGCTTCAGATCTCACCATGGATGGTACTTGCACCGGGACTTGCCATATTTATAACCGTTATGATCTTTAATCTTCTCGGGGATACACTCAGAGATTTTATGGATCCAAAAGAAAGAGCAAAGAAATAAGAGAATAAAGAAAGGAAACAACGATTATGAAGAAGAAATTACTTACAGCAATTCTGACAGGAGCAATGCTTGTAGCAGGAATGTCTACAACCGTATGGGCTGACGGTGAAAAGGCTTTTGTTTATGGAACAACCGGATACAGCGAGGAAATGGGAGATGCGGGATTAAACCCACATGACAACTATTCAGGCTGGAGTGCACTTCGTTATGGCGTTGGCGAAACTCTGTTCAAATATAATGACAACATGGAAGTAGAGCCATGGCTTGCAACTGATTATGAATTTGTGGATGATACAACTGTAAAGATCACACTTCGTGACGGAGTACAGTTTTCCAGTGGACGTACCATGGATGCGGAAGCAGTCAAGGAATGTCTGGAGGATCTGATCGCAGTTCATGACCGTGCACCTTATGACCTCAAGATCGATCATATTGATGCAGATGGTCTGACACTTACTATTTATACCACAGAACCATGTCCAGCGATCATTAATTATCTTGGTGATCCATATGGTGCGATCATTGACATGGATTATGGAATCCAGGGTGAAGGCGGTTCTGCCAATGTGGCCGGAACTGGCCCATATATTGCAGAGAACGTCACTCCAACCCAGATCGATCTGGTAAAAAACGATAACTACTGGGGCGGTGAAGTGAAAGTAGATAAAGTTACAGTCAAATCTTTTGCAGACGGAAGTGCACTGACAGCAGCACTGCAGACCGGAGACATTCAGGGAACTTATGGACTCCAGTATGATAACTATGCATTATTTGACGGAAATACAGATTACACAATTAATTCTTGTGCAACAAGCCGCTGCTTCTTCGGTCAGTTTAATATGGATTCCGAGATCATGAAAGACCAGAACGTTCGTAAAGCTGTTGAGATGGGAATCGACAAAGACGGATTCTGCTCTGTCATCATGGAAGGACGTGGAGTTCCGGCAAAGGCAGCTTTCCCAAGCAGCTTTTCTTATGGAAATGATGCAGTAGAAACGGTTTCCTATGACCCGGAAGGCGCTAAGAAACTTCTTGAGGAATCCGGCTGGACGGATACAGACGGAGACGGATATGTGGATAAAGACGGACAGAAACTCAGCATTAACTGGCTGACTTACCCAACCCGTCTGGAACAGCCGAAACTTGCCGAGTACGCACAGGCTACACTGAAAGATATCGGAATCGATGTGGTTGTAAATAATACATCTGACCATATGACGATTGCAAAGAATGGAGACTTTGATGTATATGTAAGTTCTACAACTACAGCACCGACAGGTGATCCGGAATACTTCTTTACCAGTACAGTAACAGGTGCCAAGAACTATGGTAACTATCAGAATGAAGAAGTAACAAAACTGACAGATCAGCTTCACCAGACGTTTGACAAGGATGAAAGAGCAAAACTTGCAGTAGAACTTCAGCAGGATATTCTGGATGATGATGCGTTCTTCTTTGTATCTCATCTGAATATGGGAATCGTAACAAAATCAAATGTTACAGGAATGGCAGCACATCCATGTGATTACTATGAGATCACTGCTGACCTGGATGTAGAATAAAATTATTGCTTCTGCTTGCAGCAACAATTTTTGAGGAGAAAATAAATTATGGATTCTTTGCTTCGTGTAGAGCATGTGACAATTTCTTATAATGGAAAACCAACGGTTGAGGATGTCAGCTTTGAATTAAAGCAGGGCGAAATCCTTGGAATCGTGGGCGAGTCCGGAAGCGGCAAAAGTACGATCATCAAGGCAATCATGGGGCTTCTGGGAGAAGAAGGCCTGGTTACAAGAGGTGATATCTGGTACAAAGGTGAGAACCTTACAGACATGAGCGAAAAAAAACTCCGTAAGTTTCTGGGAACAGAGATCGGAATGGTATTTCAGGACTGCAAAGCCGCATTATGTCCTGTACGTACGATCGGAGCACAGATACATGAAGCAGTGTCAGAACATGAGAAGATCAGCCAGAAGGAAGTTCGGGAACGAGCAGGACAGATCATGAAGAAGATTGGACTGAACGACAGTGACCGCGTGCTGGACAGTTATCCGTTTGAACTTTCTGGTGGAATGAACCAGAGAGTGGGAATCTGTACAGCTATGATCATGCATCCGAACCTGCTTCTGGCAGATGAACCTACCAGTGCGCTGGATGTGACCGTTCAGAAACAGGTAGTAGAGGAACTTCTGCTTATGCGTAAAACATACAATACCGCGATGATTCTTGTAACGCATAATATCGGTGTTGTAAGGCTGATGGCAGACAGAATACTGGTACTTCAGAATGGACAGGCAAGGGAGTATGGAGAAACTGAGACTGTTCTGGATCATCCGAAAGATCCGTATACAAAGAAACTGATGAGTTCCGTGCTTCATCTGAAACGGAACAGAAATCAGGAGGTACAGTAAAATGACAGATATTATCCTGAAAGCAGACCATCTCAAAAAAGTATTTATATCAGGGAAAAAATCCATGACAGCTGTGGATGATGTAAGCTTTGAACTGGAACGTGGAGAATGCCTTGGAATCGTAGGAGAGTCCGGATCTGGCAAAAGTACGATTGCCAAGATGATCACACATCTGGAAAGTATCACAGAGGGACAGGTCTTTCTTAAGGGAAAGGACATCACTCATGCCAGAGGCAAAGATTTGAGAGAAACATATCAGAATATCCAGATGGTTTTTCAGATGCCGATGGAATCTTTTGACCCAAGATGCACTTTAGGCGACGGAATTGGGGAAAGTCTCCGGAATATGGGGATAAGTCGTGCAGAAACACGGAAACGTGTGGAAAACCTTCTCGAAAGATGCGGTCTTTCTAAAGAATATGCTGACCGTTATCCTCACCAGGTCAGCGGGGGGCAGTGCCAGAGAGCGGCGATTGCCAGAGCTCTCGCAGTAGATCCGGAAATCCTGATCTGCGATGAAGCAACCAGTGCATTGGATGTAACCGTGCAGAAACAGATTCTGGAACTTCTGATCGAACTGAAAGAGAAGGAGAATCTGTCATTTATCCTGATCTGTCACGATCTTGCACTGGTGCAGGCATTCTGTGACAAAGTGCTGGTGCTCTATCATGGAAAGACAGTAGAATACGGAACCCCAGATGATATCATCAATCATCCGAAGATGGACTATACAAAAAACTTAATAGATTCAGTTTTATAAAATTAACAGCATAATAATCAACGACAATAACCGGAGGGCAGGAATTATGGTAGTAAATGTTTTTCTGTTTGATGATTTTGAAGTGATGGATGCGTTTGGTCCGGTGCAGATCTTTGGATGTGTACCGGAGCATTTTTATATACGCTTTATTTCACTGCGCGGAGGACTGATCACCGGAAAGCAGGGAATAAAAGTATGGACCGAACCATTAAATCCTATCGAGATTGAGGATATATTTTTGATTCCAGGAGGAAAGGGCGTCAAGAGCTTTCTGCATACAGAAGGAGATAAGGGACAGCAGATGTTAAAACAGGCCGTAGAAGAAGCATCTTTTTGTGTGATGGTTCAGAATGCTTCTGCAATGCTTGCGAGAACAGGGCTTCTGTTCCATAGGCAGGTGGCAGATTATGCATATGATGAAAACTGGAAGCGGATGTTTACAGTGGGAATCAATTACATCAGTAGAGAGAACTGGATTTCGGACGGGAAATATTATTCCAGCAGTACGACAATGGCGGCTCTGGATATGACACTGGGGCTGATTGGTGATATGCTGGATATTGGTATTGCCGAAAAAGCTGCAGAAGAAACAGGATATGCATGGGACAGCAGTCTTTACCTATGAAATATTAGTACTTATCTATAACAGATAAGAATACTTCCATATCCCCCTGGGTAGGTTGTTGATGCTTTAACGTGGTGATACAATACAGTTAATTATGAGGCGCGCACCAAATAAAATAAAGTTTTCACAGGGAAAGGAAGTATATCTATGCATATACCTGAGAACTATTTAAGCCCGTCGACATGTGCTGTAATGACAGCCGCCATGGTCCCGGTCTGGGGATATTCAATCAACAAAGTAAGAACAGAAATACCAAAGGCCAGGATGCCGCTTCTTGGTATCGGTGCTGCCTTTTCATTTCTTGGAATGATGTTTAATGTTCCACTTCCGGGCGGTACTACAGGACATGCAGTAGGAGGAACTCTTATTGCGATTCTTACAGGCAATCCGGCAGCCGGATGCATATCGGTTTCCATTGCACTGCTGATACAGGCATTGCTTTTTGGAGATGGAGGAATCCTTGCATTTGGAGCCAACTGTTTCAACATGGCGTTTGTACTGCCGTATCTGGGATTTTTTCTGTATAAGCTGCTTCTGAAAAAAACGGGTATGCGTAAGCTCAGTGCCGCGATTGGTGCATATATAGGAATCAATGCAGCAGCATTCTGTGCCGCTGTTGAATTTGGTATTCAGCCGTTATTGTTTAAGAATGCAGCAGGTCAGGCACTTTACTGTCCATATCCTTTAAGCGTGTCCATACCGGCAATGATGATTGGACATATTACTTTGTTTGGACTGGCAGAGATTGTACTGACTGTAGTGGTACTGACATTTGTAGAGAAGGTTTCACCATCCGCTCTGGATGCAGTTCCGAATAAAACTTCATTTAAACCTTTGTATATACTGATTGCGATACTTATCGTCCTGACACCGATCGGTCTTCTTGCGACAGGCACTGCCTGGGGCGAATGGGGCGTTGATGAAATGTCAACACTTGTCAGTGGCGGCGCACAATTGGGATACACTCCGGCAGGAATGGAAAGCGGATTTGAACTTTCGACATTGTTCCCGGATTATTCCATGGCAGGTATGCCGGAATGGACAGGATATATTCTGTCGGCAGTTGTCGGTGTGGCACTTCTGGTGATTTTCTTTAAGATCATTTCTTCACTTATGAAAGACAAAGTTGATTTCAAAAAGAAAGCGGCATAATGATGGATGATTACAGAACAGGAAAAACAGAGATTCCGAGTTGGATGTGCAGGCAGGAAGAGTATGTTCCCTCTGCAGATAAAGAAGCTTTTCTTACCAGAAGCACAAAATCTGTTTTGTCTGTGCTGGCAAGACTAAAATTTGATGAAGGGAAGGATGGCAGATTTTCTGCTACTCCTTCTCTTAAGTTGTTTTATACGATACTCTATATCATTCTTACAGCATGTTCGGGAAATTATCTGTTTGTGCTGATTATGTGTGCAGCTGTAACAGTTAGGCTGGCCTTTTTCTCAGCAGCTGCTATCCGGCAGATATTAAGTGGAACTGCTGGTGCAGTCCTGATTTCGATATTTCTTCTTCTGCCTGCGGCTTTTATGGGAAACCCGCAGGCACTGGCCAACATTACAGCGAGAGTATACGTATCGGTAACATTGGTCGGTATTTTGTCAGCAGGGACTTCGTGGAATAAACTCACAGCCGGCATGAGAACTTTTCATGTACCATCGTTGTTTATTTTTACTCTGGATATTACACTGAAATATATTTCAGTTCTGGGTGAGATATGTGTGGAGATTTTACGGTCCGTCAGCCTGAGATCTGTGGGAAAAAATCCGGACAAGGCAAAATCTTTTTCCGGCATTCTTGGAATTACCTTTCTCAAATCCAGCGAAATGGCAGAAGAAATGTATGCAGCCATGTGCTGCAGGGGATTTACTGGAGAATATCAGGCGAAACAGAAATACAGAGTGTGTCCGTACGACATTGTACATATTTTGATCATGGCAGGGTGCGTGGCACTGTTTATTCACCTGAACTGAATGAACAGTAACGTTTACGATACATCTGTTTCATAAAGACATAAAGGCAGCAGGAGAGAGGATAAAGGTAGACAATTATGATCACACTGGAAAAAGTTTGCTTCGCATATGAGCATGAGGTGGCACTAAGATATGTGAATCTCCAGATTGAAAAAGGCGATTCTGTGGTTATTCAGGGACCAAACGGATGTGGGAAATCAACGCTTATCAGGTTATTGAATGGAATTATATATCCTTCTGAGGGACATTATTTTTATAATGATCATGAAATTACAGAAAAAGCATTGAAAGACAGACAGTTTGCAAAGTGGTTCCATCAGCAGATGGGATATGTGTTTCAGAATGCAGATACACAGCTGTTCTGCGGAAGTGTGGAAGAAGAAATTGCATTTGGTCCTGTTCAGATGGGACTGTCAGAAACTGAAATCAGGCAAAGAACAGAAGACTGTCTGCAGTTGTTTGGAATAGAAAAACTCAGAGAAAGACCGCCGTATCATCTGAGCGGAGGTGAGAAACGCAAAGTTTCGCTTGCCTGTATTCTTTCACTAAATCCGGAAGTGCTGATATTGGATGAACCGCTTGCCGGTCTGGACGAGAAAACACAGGACATGCTGCTGGAATTTCTGAAGAATTTTCACAGGGCAGGAAAGACATTGATTACTATCACACATAATCGACATCTTGCAGAGACGATCGGAAGCAGATTTGCGGTTATGAATGAAGACCATGAATTAAAAATGATATAAATATAAAAAAAGTACTTCCCGCGGATTAGAAGTACTTTTTTTATTATGGGTTAACTGGTGCCTTAAGGGTGGAGGTCTGTGCACCTTTATTTGATAAAATAACACAGTTCTTTGTGTTGACTATATTTTAACAAAACGCAGTGTAAAAACAAGCCTCCCAGGGGGATGTAAAGCCATGAAAAAAACAGTATGATCCATGCGATATATGAATATGTCAATATCCCCCAGGGGCGGTTATATATGACCGAAATTGATGGTATACTGATAGAACTTGTTATGCATAATAAATAAAAATAAACCATAAAACTGTTGATAGGCACAGCGTTATGCATAAATAAGAACAAAAGGAGGAAATGAGACAATGAAGAGAAAATTACTGGCAATTATGATGGCGGTCTGTGTGACAGCATCCTTTGCAGGAGGATCTGCAACTGTATTTGCGGCACAGGAAGAAAGCACAGCGAAAGATGAAGTAATCGTAACCATGCCGACAACATCTGAGCCGGAGTCCGGTTTTGACCCGGCATATGGATGGGGCGCAGGAGAGCATGTGCATGAGCCACTGATCCAGAGCACGCTTACTACTACAAACACAGATCTTTCTATCGGTATGGACCTGGCGACAGATTATTCTGTGAGCGATGATGGACTCACCTGGACTGTCAAGATCCGGGATGACGTCAAATTCACGGACGGTGAACCTCTGACAGCATCAGATGTGGCGTTTACATATAATAACTGCCGTGACAACAGTTCGGTCAATGATTTTTCCATGCTGAAAGAAGCTGTGGCGGTGGATGACACAACTGTTGAATTCCATATGAATACACCATTTGCAGTCTGGCCATATACCATGGCGATTGTAGGAATCGTTCCGGAACATGCTTATGATGAAAATTACGGACAGAATCCGATCGGCTCCGGACGCTACATCATGAAACAGTGGGATAAAGGACAGCAGGTTATTTTTGAAGCAAATCCAGATTACTATGGTGAAGCACCAAAAATGAAAAAAGTAACCGTTCTTTTCATGGAAGAAGATGCAGCACTGGCAGCAGCTCAGTCCGGCACGGTAGACGTGGCACATACGGCGGCATCTTATTCAGATATGACGGTTGACGGATATGATCTGTTCAGCGTGCAGACAGTAGATAACCGCGGATTCAACCTTCCGGCAACTGCAGCAGAGGAAATTGACGGAGTAACTTATGGAAATGACTTCACCAGCGATGCAGAAGTAAGACATGCGATCAATATCGGCATTGACCGCGAAGAAATGATCCAGAATGTCCTGAATGGTTACGGAACCCCGGCATACAGCGTGTGCGACAAAATGCCATGGTATAACGAGGAAGCAGAAGTAGAATACGATCTGGATAAGGCAAAAGAAATTCTTGAAACAGCAGGATGGGCAGAAGGTGATGACGGAATCCGTGAAAAAGACGGTGTACGTGCGGAACTTACCATGCTGTATCCGGCATCCGATTCTGTTCGTCAGGCACTGGCAGAGGACAGCAGGAACCAGCTTGCCGAACTTGGAATTGAAATGACAACAGAGGGTGTTGACTGGGATACCGCCTACACAAGAGCAGAGTCTGAGCCGCTTGTATGGGGGTGGGGCGCACATACACCAATGGAACTGTACAATATCTATCATACAATGAGCGAGACCGGCCTTGCAGAGTACTCTCCATATGCGAACGAAACCGTAGACAAATATATGGATGAAGCTCTGAAATCCAGTAATCTGGAAACGTCGTATGACCTTTGGAAAAAAGCCCAGTGGGACGGAGAGAGCGGAATTACACAGGAGGGAGATATCCCGTGGATCTGGCTCTGTAATATCGATCATTTGTATTTTGTAAAAGACGGACTCAAAGTAGCTGACCAGAAGATCCATCCACACGGACATGGCTGGTCCATCGTAAATAACGTAGATCAGTGGTCATGGGAGTAACAGATCTTGAATAATTCAAAAGCAAAATTTATCTTAAAGAATTTCATCAAAGTGCTGCTTCTGCTGTTTGCGGTCAGTGTTGCGGCTTTTGCGCTTATGACGGCTTCTCCGATCGATCCTCTGAAAGCGAACGTCGGACAGGCTGCGCTTGGAAGCATGAGTCAGGAACAGATCGCAAAACTTGAAGAATACTGGGGCGTGGGACAGCCGCCCCTGCAGCGCTACATTGCATGGTTCAGAGATTTTGTGAGGGGAGATATGGGAATATCTCTCCTTTATCGACAGAAGGTAACGACAGTGATCGCTGTAAAACTCGGAAATTCCTTATTTCTGATGATCATTGCGTGGATTTTGTCAGGGCTGATTGGATTTTTGCTGGGCTCACTTGCAGGGATGAACCGTGGAAAACCGATTGACAGGATCATCAAGGGGTATTGCCTGGTGATCTCCAGTACTCCGGCATTCTGGATCGCTATGTTGTTGCTTATCATCTTTGGAGTATGGCTCAAAATACTTCCGATAGGATTAAGTGTACCGATTGGAGTGGAGGCAAGCGGAGTGACTTTTCTTGACCGTGTGCGTCATGCGATCCTTCCGGCGGTGACACTTTCCATCACAGGGATATCCAATATTGCCATGCATACCAGAGAAAAAATGATCGACATCTGTGACAGCGATTACGTGCTTTTTGCAAAAGCAAGAGGAGAAAGTAACTGGCAGATATTTAAAAACCATGGTTTCCGCAATGTCCTTGGCCCGGCGGTGACACTTCAGTTTGCTTCGATCAGCGAAATTTTTGGCGGCTCAGTGCTTGTGGAGCAGGTTTTTTCCTATCCGGGACTTGGACAGGCAGCGGTCAGCGCAGGTCTTGGAAGTGATATGCCGCTTCTGATGGCAATCACGATCATAAGCGCACTGTTTGTGTTTGGAGGAAACTTTATAGCCAATATTCTGTACGGGGTCATCGACCCGCGGATCCGAAGAGGGGGTGCGGGAAGATGAAAAACAGATGGAACCGTAGAAAAACTCTGGTACTCTGGCTTGTTATCGCCGTGGTGTTTCTTATAGCAGTCTGTATCAGCGGCCTGTTCTGCGAAGATGCAGCAAGGGCAACAGATTTTTCCAGAAAAAACCTTGCACCCTGCCTGAAATATCCGTTTGGTACAGACTGGCTTGGAAGAGATATGTTTGCACGGACAGTCAGAGGACTTTCTATCAGTATCATCATAGGAGTATGTGCAGCTACGTTCAGCGCGGTCATGGCATTTATTCTTGGAGTTGTATCTGCAACGATGGGAAAAACAGCAGATACCATTGTGACATGGATCATAGACCTGGTCATGGGAATTCCGCATATGCTTCTTCTGATCCTTATCTGCGTTGCATGCGGAAGAGGACTTAAGGGAGTCATTCTTGGAGTTGCACTGACGCACTGGACATCTCTGGCGAGACTGATTAGAGGTGAAGTGCTGCAGCTCAAAGAACAGATTTACATAAAAACATCCAGAAAACTGGGAAAAAGCAACTTGTATATCGCAATGAAACACATGGCTCCACATCTGCTTCCGCAGTTTATTGTCGGACTTGTCCTTCTTTTTCCGCATGCGATCCTTCATGAATCCAGTATCACTTTTCTTGGGTTCGGGCTGTCAAATGAACAGCCTGCGATCGGAATTATTTTGTCAGAAGCAATGAAATATCTGATCACAGGCAAGTGGTGGCTTGCATTATTTCCGGGAATTATGCTGGTGATCACCGTTGTATGTTTTTATACAACAGGTGAAAATCTCCGCAGGCTGCTGGATCCGGCAAGTGCACACGAATAGGAGAAGAGAATGGAAAGGGAAAAAATTCTGGAAATCAACAACATGAAAATATCCTTTACCCAGTACCAGAAAGGAATGCAGCAGACAGAACTGCCTGTGATCAAAGATTTGAGTGTCACGATCCATGCAGGAGAAATGGTGGCAGTAGTTGGTTCTTCCGGCTCGGGCAAAAGTCTGCTGGCACATGGGATCATGGGGATTTTGCCATATAATGCTGAAATGGGTGGAGAAATACGATACTGCGGAGAGCCGCTGACAGAAAAAAACATCCGGAAACTGCGGGGAAAAGAAATCGTTCTGGTCCCGCAGAGTACTTCTTATCTGGATCCATTAATGAAGGTCGGACAGCAGATCTGCAAAGGAAAAAAGAACAAAGAAAAGAAGAAACATCTGGATTCTATTTTTGAACAATATTCTCTGGATAAAAAGGTTCAGGAACAGTATCCGTTTGAACTTTCCGGGGGAATGACCAGGAGAATCATGATCTCTACAGCACTGATCGAAAATCCGAAACTGGTCATCGCTGATGAACCGACACCCGGGCTGGATCCGAAACTCGCAAAACGAGCAATGGAACATTTTCGTCAGCTTGCGGATATGGGAGCTGCTGTTCTTGTCATTACACATGATCTGGAACTTGCCCTGGAAACGGCAGACAGAGTACAGGTATTTTATGCCGGTTATACAATCGAAGATGCGGCAGTGGATGATTTTAATGAGGAAGAAACTCTTAGGCATCCATATACCAGAGCACTCTGGCGTGCGATGCCGAAGCACGGTTTTCGATATATTGACGGGGTACAGCCTTATGTAAAAGATAACCTGCAGGGATGCCCGTTTGCACCACGATGCGACAGGAAATCACAGGAATGTCAGGGCGAGATTCCATGGAAAGCTTCCGGCAGTGGATATGTGAGGTGCATATTATGAGACTTGAAGCAAAAAATCTGTCTTTTAGTTATAATGTAAAAGGCAGACAGATACTGAGACAGTTCAGTTTAAGTGCAGACAGCAGTGAACGTGTAGGAATTATAGCTCCCAGTGGTTTTGGCAAAACAACTCTGTGTAAGATCCTGTCCGGATATGAAGCACCGCAAAGTGGCGAAGTGCTTCTTGATGGCAAACCACTCAGCGAATATGGCGCATACTGTCCGGTACAGATGATCTGGCAGCACCCGGAGCAGGCGGTAAATCCAAGACTCCGCATGAAAAATGTAATCGAAGAAGGAGACAGGACAGCACCGGAACTGATCGAAAAGCTGGGAATAGAACCAGACTGGATGAACAGATTTCCGACAGAACTCTCAGGAGGAGAATTACAGCGCTTCTGCATTGCAAGAGCCCTGGGACAGAGAACCCGTTTCCTTCTGGCAGACGAGATCACAACCATGCTGGATCTCATCACCCAGAGCCAGATCTGGCATTTTCTCATCGAAGAAACAGAACGAAGAAATATCGGAATGCTCGTAGTCAGCCACAGCCCGGAACTGATCAAGAAAGTCTGCACAAGAGTAATTGAGTTAGATAAATAGAAGAAACACCAGTTTATAAAGATATAGTATGGAACATCAACACTATGCTTTATAAGCTGGTATTTTTTTCAATCCAAACATCAAAGAACTTGTAGGTTTCCAGATGACCTGCCTGGAAAAAATGTACGACTACAATCAGACCCGCCCATCCCAGATGGAAAAACGAGCAGAGCTGATCAAAGAAATGTTTGCAGAAGCAGGAGAAGGCTGTTATATCGAGCCGCCGTTTTATGCAAACTGGGGCGGACGGCATGTTCATCTTGGTAATCATGTTTATGCTAACTTCGGGCTGACCTGTGTGGATGATACACATATCTACATCGGAGACCACACTATGATGGGACCAAACGTAAACCTCGCGACAGCCAACCACCCACTGCTCCCTGAATTAAGAGAAAAAGCCTACCAGTACAATCTCCCGATCCACATCGGCAAAAACTGCTGGCTCGGCGCCGGTGTGATCGTAGTACCAGGCGTAACCATCGGCGACAACACCGTCATCGGAGCCGGCAGCGTCGTAACCAAGGACATCCCCGCAAATAGTCTTGCCGTAGGTAATCCATGCCGTGTCCTTCGAGAACTCAACGACCATGACAGAGAGTATTACTACAGAGATCGTAAGATTGACTGGGATACATTGAAATAAAAAACAAAAACCACAGAACAGCTGTCCGAAAACTGTTCTGTGGTTCATTTTTTAATCTTTTATTTCTTTTTACAAAACTGTTCTGCAATCTGTTTGATCAACTTCAATTGCTCGGAGTTCAGATTCTGAAGGATTTTGATTAATTCATTTATTTCTTTCGGGTAACTCATATGCTGGTTAAAAAAATCTCCAGGAGTGATTTTGAGATAATCACAAATATAAAAAAAGACCTGCATAGATGGATAAGCTTTCTGATTTTCAATTCGATTTATGTAACTGGGATTCTGACCAAGATCAAGGCTCATTTCTCTGGCAGAGATTTCTTCATCCGTTCTTAACTGCGCAAGCCGTGTGCTGAAACTTTCCTTCGTATTCATATCACAAATTCTCCTTTTTGTGACATTTTATATCACTGATCTGACAGAAACAGGATATATAAAACCTGAAATATAAAAAACAAGATATATGATGCTTAATTTTGGAAAAATATGGAATAAAAAAAACAGAGACGAAATTATCGCCCCTGCAGATACATATTTTGTGTATGGTTATTTCACTGGTTCCAGTATTTTGCAATATAACTTTCAGCTTTAATCTCTGAAAACTGATAATTATAAGATAATAAATCAGAAATTTCTTTTCTGGAAAAGTTTTTCTGTTGTAAAATTTGTATCAATGTACGGATACCAGATTCAATGCCTTGTTCAATGCCTTGTTCAATGCCTTGTTCAATGCCTTGTTCAATGCCCTGTTCAATACCTTGTTCAATGCCCTGTTCAATGCCCTGTTCAATGCCCTGTTTGATACCCTGTTCAATGCCTTGCTCAATACCTTGTTCTCGGCCTTCTTTAATTGCCTGTTCAAATAAGCGGTCTACTTCAAGTTCCAAAACCTGTCCACCCATAATATCACCTAGTCCTTTCTTCACTGCATCATTATCAGCGAATATGTAATTTATGATCCGGTTACTCAGTTCGATAATTCTTAAATACAAATATTCTTTTTCGTTGTTATAAAGTACAGTTGTCAGGTAGCGTTTGATAGAACGATATTCGTCCATAAGTTGTTGAAAGATATCGGAGGTTTCAATGATTCTGCCCAATTTGTTCTTGCTTCTATATCTAATAATATAGAATGGAATAAGAAAAATCAAGTTTTTTTGAAAGATTTCTGTCAGAGAATAATCTATAAGATAAACGGGTTTAGGGTGATATATGACGTTGCAATTGTTGGTAAGATGGAGATTGATTGCGGGAAAAACGGTTTTAGAAGTGCTTGAGAGATATAGAACGAAAGATTGTGGCAGAGTCAGATGAAATTCCCCGTTTATGCATGAAATATATTCTAAACCAATTGCGGTATCATATTCTAACATTCGGATGTGCATGGTAGGATCACCTGTGCTCTGGCATTCTGCGTGGTAATGTATGTGAGCGATTCTGAGATGAGAATCTGCAATCATTTTTTTATGGCGATCGTAAAATTCGTCCTGATATCGAGTGATGGGGATATCGGGAGGATAGGAGGTATCAAATACTTCATTGATCATAGGAATGATCAGTTCGGGCATTTTGGAGAGCATAGTACGAAAGGTATCGTCAAAGATTGTGGAATTAGAATTGTTCAAAAATATGTTCCTTTCTTTATTGTTAAGATATCGTTCTCTTTTGAATTATAGTGGATGAGGCTGTAAGAAATGTAGTTAGAAAATTCAGAAGTTCTGGTAGATGTAGAATAACATATTGAACAGAAGATTCCAAGAAAAATCGTTCGTTAAATATAGACATATTTTGCAACTGTTCGCAAAAAAGCATGGAGTGAACAGTTACAATAGAATAAAGCAGAGTGCGGATCATGCGTGGATAAAAGTACGATATGTTCTTTTTGAAGGAGAATAATAAATTAAATGATATATTACAATTAATGACTTATATAATTTGATTTGAATAACTGCGTGTCGCATTCTCGTTACTTTCAGTGATGAGTTAGACACGCAAATTTTTTATAAAAAAATAGAAATAGGGAGTTTTATTGGACTTAA
>QWCN01001102.1_pt1 | contig 44265 bp, 38 predicted proteins | sample 1972711 | NCBI WGS metagenome assembly QWCN01 (sample SAMN09866707, study PRJNA288562) | Human gut metagenome isolate term1_stool, whole genome shotgun sequencing... | isolation source: gut | host: Homo sapiens | place: USA: California
AAGCGGATATTTCAGAATGGTTCGGAATCGCTACCAACCTTGCTTTCCGTGATAACCCTTGTGGGCAGGAAGTTCGTGGCGCACCTTCATCCGGCTGGGGCTTTCGCCCCCGATCAGGAATGTACCTGTTGAGTGTGTATTCTGTTTTCAAGGATCACGAGGAAACTTGTTTTGTCCCTCAATAGGTAGCCAGCGAGAAGGCTCATTTTTTAACCCCCTGAGCGAAAAATTTTCAAAAATTTTTTGAGCACGAAAAAGCCGCTGATTTCATTTCGAAACCAGCGGCTTGATTTGCGATGTGTTCAGCTGAAAATGGGCAAAAAAATAACGGTCACACAATCCAAAGGGACTGTGTGACCGTATTTATATCAGTTGTTTTGCCTACGCTACAAGCGTCAACTTTTTATTGGCGCTGTTCGCGGATGGCAGCCTGAGCGGCGGCCAGACGGGCGATGGAAATATAGCGCCTTCGGACAATAAAAATCAAGGGGGTATACCCGGTATCAGAGGTCTTTCTTATATACAAAAAAGTATCCTGCCCTTTTATGTAAAGGGCAGGATACTCTTTTGCTGAGAGAAGAGAGTGTGGGTAGAACGGGAAAGAACAATTCCGGAATTCTGCGTTTACTGCTTTTCAGCCTCATCCATAGCCTTGCACTCGGCTTCGCGCTGCTCCCAAGGTTCATAAGGCGCCTTCAGATCGGCGATGAGGTCACGGCCACGCTTCTTTAAATAGCGGAGTCTCAGATAGGTGTAGATCACAAATACAACAGCAAAGACACCAATTAGAATCCACACGGTGGCATCCAGCGTTGCCAATGCGGCATAAGACAGATATGCGGCCACACCAGCAGCGAAGACGGACAGTACCCATACCAGCCACATCGGCATTTTAAAGCCGGGATGGTTACACGCATGGGGATAACGCTTCTTTAGGAAGAAAGGCAGAATACACAGCACAATGTCACCCACGCAGTTTACGAAAGAGAATATCGTCATCAGCACACCAAATGTGGAGCCAGTGGCGCACAGCACAATAGCAAACAACATAACAAAGGCCAATCCAACAGGTGCGATACCATACTTGTTCTTTTTTCCCACAAACGCGGGAAACAGTTCACAATCGCTGGCAGCCTGGATCTGCGCGCAGCAAAGCATAATAACGGGAACCATAGAGGTTAGAACGCCGAACAGGGGGCCACCGACAACGAAGAACACCAGAAGTCCTTTGCCTAAAAATTTTTCACCCACATCGGCCAGCGTAGCAATTTGCGCATTGGGAACGACACCGATGGTGACGATCGCCATCAGGATATAAATCAGCGCAACCAGCGTGGGAGCCAAAATCAGTGCCAGCGGAATATTCCGGCGGGGATTCTTCACATCATCAGCGATCTGCGCAACAGACGCGCCGCCAGACAGAGAAGAAGACAGCACAGCGATGGCGCTTCCAAGCGTTGTGACCTTGAGCCCTGCGCCGAACATATCTGTCAATTTCAGACTTTCCGCCACAATGTTGGGCAGTCCGGCAAAAATATACACAGCCATGGCCACCAGAAGGACACCCACCATAATACTGTTAATGGAGGCGAAAGTGTGGTTGCCAAGATAGGCGAGGATAGCATATACAATAAGGATCGCAATACTGACAAGCGTCTCCTGTCCAACAAGCGCGGGGAACAAAACAACGAAGTAGTCCGCAAATAGTACAGCAAAAACGGATACCAGAACTGGCTGCAGCAGATTCTGCGCCGCCATGAACATGCCTAATGCGGGATGTGCCAGCTTTGTGGGGGCCACAAAGAAGCTGCCGGAGGTCGGGATAACAGAGGATACGTATACATTGGGAATCATCTTGGCCAGTGTATAGATAACAGCGCCAACCAAAGCCAGAATGACGCCAGGGCCAATGTCATTAATAACGGTGGGCAGGGAACCAAAAATTCCCGAGCCAATAATACAACCGATGCCCGTGGCAATACAGCCGATCAGGCCGATTTTTTTGCGGTGGCTTGCTTGTTTTCCATGAATGGGCTCCTCCTATACTGTATTGTGACGCTGCTGCGCGCAGTGTCGTTTGCATTCGGAGATCTAATAAAACGATTTCATTGCATGGAGCAGCTTTGGAAGCCGACCCACAAGAGCTTGCACGCGTGATAGCCGAACTGCTTTTGGCTATACACGGAAATTCGCTTCATTCTCCGGTCGATGTTCTGACGGGCATCTCGCGTAAGGTTCATGGATTTAATTACACAAGTCAAACAGCGCTATCAATATAGCACAGTTTTTTCGATTATGCAATATGTTTTATATATATTCTGGCAAAAAACATTGTTTTTGTTGTATTTTACAAAAAAATAAAGTCTAATCGTGGAAGTTTACTATCGATTTAGCGGGACAAACCGTTTTGAAACTCCATCCAGAAAACGCTCATTTCCTGCGCCGCAATAATAAATACAGGCATACGCAAATGTTTCTTGCTTTTTCTCTTGTATATGTTATAATAATATTATTATGCAAAAAACATGATACAGAATAGAAAGCAGCAGCATTTATGTACTGCCGGATCACGGCAGCGCACAATGCGGAGGTCTAGGAAAATGAGTGGATCCTTGATGAATGGCGAGATCAAAACGATTGCTGAGCAGATCTACATGCTGATCCGCTCGGATATTTTACATCACAAGCTGACTGGCGGCGAAAGACTAACTATGAAGTTTCTGCAGGAACGACTGGGCGTCAGCTCTTCGCCGATCCGCGAGGCGTTGACCCGTTTGCAGCAGGATGGCTTAGTGGAGTATCAGCCCAATGTTGGCATGCGCGTTACCAAGTTCAGCGCTAAGGATGTGAATGACATTTATGCCTTTATGCGTGAACTGGAGTGCGCCGCACTGCGTTTCTCCTGCCAGCGGCCCGAATTCAGCGCAATGCTGCATGAGCTGCGGGAATTACAGGATCGGGCGGCCGCCACGCTTGCGCAGGGAAATCTGGACGCATGGCCGCACTTAAGCAACAAGTTCCATGAGATATTTTACAAATACGCAGATAATACTTATCTGCACGATGCTGCGGGAAAAACCCGTATGCAGGTAATGCTGTTTGCCAATCAGTACCAGCAGGAGGCTAAAAACCAAATCGTGATCCAGCAGGAGCACGAAAATATTCTTCACCTGCTTGAGAAAGGTGATATTCCCGCCGCAGAAGATGCGCTTCGTGCACATTTGACCGCATCTGAACATAAGGCGCTGATGACGCTGAGCACCGAGGAGAATTGAGCTATTCTTGTTCCCAGGTAAATATTTTTGATTGAACATTGAAAAAAGCCGCATGGCCGTCTTTTGAGACGGCCATGCGGCTTTTTTCAATGCTTGCTGCTTCAGCAGAATCGTCTATTACGCAATACCAAGCAGGTGCCATACCGGAATACAGCAGACGTTCCCCAGCAAATTCAGCGCCATGTAGCAGTAGCATGAGGGAATACTGCTCTTCCAATCGCACAACTCCCCTGCGACTCCCTGCGCCAGAAGAAACGTCGTGTTGTTGAACGGCAGACTCCACACCTGAGCCGCTGTATATGCACACCAGACCACAATAAAAGGCGATACCCCAAGTGCGGTACAGACCGGAGCAAAAATGGCAAACATCAGCGTCACAGTAGCAATCATCGACACCACAAAATACCGAATCACATAGGTAACCACTGTGACGATCAACACCAGCATAATAGCATTGTGAACAACAGAACTGAGTAGGGGCGTCAACAGCGTCCGAAGCCATTCGTCAACACCTGTGACCGACAGCAGCGTTGCCAGTCCGGTAATACCGCCCGCGACAATAATGACAGCCCAAGGAATCTTTGCAGAAATATCCTCGGGAGAAAACAGTCCTCTGATAATAACCAGAAACCACAGCACAACAGCGATCACAAAGCTGTCCAGGCCAGTCAACGAGGTCGTCATCCACGCGAGAATTCCCACCACCAACACAACGGCCGCATATTTTTCATCGGGACTCATGGGGCCCATTTCGCCCAGCTTGTCTTGAATAAAGGTTGCAGGAAGATCCGGAATATTGGTTTTGTAATAAGAAATGTTAAATAGATAAAATCCAATCAGGCAAACGATCCCCCACATGATCGTGGCTCCAGTCCAAGCAAGCCAGGAAAAATTCTGATTGAGGATACCCAAAAGCATGTATACCATGGTGGAACCGGATAGAAAGCAGAGGCCAAAAATGTTCGTGGGATAAAGTAGTGCGCTGAATAAACCAGCCGCGCCGCGGCTGCTCTGCTTGAAGCCGAATTCACGAGAGATCTGCACGGTAAACGGCGCCAAAATCGCCACTTTTGCCAGCATGTTGGGAATACATGGAGCCAGTACTACCCCCGTCACCATAATAGCCAGGATCTGGCTGTTGTATGACAGCTTGAATCTCTTCATGATGTAAAACGCAACCCGCTTTATCAAGCCGCTGTTTACAATGCCGATAGCAAAGCCCACCAGTGCGACGACCATCCACACAGTAGTCGAGGCAAAGCCGGAGAAGATCGTGCCGAAATCGGCAACCTTAAAACAGTAGCACATGGTCAGGCCCAGCAAAACAGCAATCGCATCAGGCAACAGGCGGAAAATCATAATCAATATCATCGCAATGAATACTCCAAGGAAAATCAATGCTGAAGATGTCAAAAGTTCTGTGGGCTGCGGGATAAGTGCAATACAAAGTCCCACCGCAATTGAGATCAGGAATTTTGTCAGCGAGTAGATACAGCTTTTCATAACGATTCCTCTTTCCTAATTGTGCATTTTCGATTTTGCATATCGTAAAAAGGGTAACATAATAAAAAAACTCTGTCAATAGGTTAACAGAAGTTCTCTGTCTAAACAATTTTTGTTGTGCATTTTGCATAATCGAAAGTTGCGTAGTATTGTTCAGTTAAATGAAAAACCAAATCTTGCTAGAAATCTCTTGCCTTTCTAATTTTTGAATGTTACACTCTTATTGTCGGTTATGCAAAATGTATAATGCAGAATCCGATATCTGATGGGCAAAATTCACAGTCGACAGCAGTCCTCTTTATCACGCGAAAAACAGCAACTACGCCCCACACTCTATGCCTGGCTGGCAAATTTACAATTATCAGGGAGGAATACAATGAAAGCAAAACCTCAAATCAACGCAAATCTATGCAAAGGATGCGGTTTTTGCGTAGATGCCTGCCCCAAAAATGCGCTATCTTTAACAGATGACTTTAACCCCGCAGGTTATAACTACGCAGTTTTGGATGCTGTCTCCTGCATCGGATGCGGCACTTGCTACACCGTGTGCCCGGATTACGTTTACACCATGGTAGAGGAATGAGGGAATACATATGGCAAAAGAATTGTTAAAGGGAAATGTAGCGGTGGCCGAGGCCGCCTTGCGCGGCGGCTGCGACTTCTTCGCCGGTTATCCCATTACGCCGTCTACGGAAACTTTGGAATATCTGTCCCACAGAATGCCCGAGTTGGGCATGGAGACCCGCTTTGTACAGTCTGAAAATGAGATCGCTGCCATTAATATGGTCATGGGCGCTGCCTCTGCAGGTGCTCGTGCTTTTACAGCGTCTTCCGGCCCCGGCATCAGCCTGAAGGCAGAAGGCATGTCCTATGCGGCCCATTACGCGATTCCCTTTGTTATGCTGAATGTGCAGCGCTGGGGCACCGGTCTGGGCAGTCTCAAGTCCGGTCAGGCCGACTATTATCGGGATTGTAAGGGCGGCGGTCACGGCGACTATCACAATGTGGTTTTTGCTCCCAACAACATTCAGGAAATGGTAGATGACATCTATGAGGCATGGGAAATTGCCGAGCGCTATAGAGTCGGCGTTACCATTTTCTCGGAAGCCGTCCTGGGGCAGATGATGGAAAGCGTAGAAATGCCGCCTTTCAAGAAGAGAGAAATTGAAATGGACTGGGGCATTGACGGCACCGGAATCAAGGGCATGAAGTATCCCGGCGGAGACGGTCAGGAATATATCGACTTTGAGTTGTCCAAGTACGAGCGTATTATCCCTGAAATGCAGCGCTGGGAGCAGTACCGCACAGAGGATGCCGAATACGTATTTACGGCATTTGGCCTGCCCTCCCGCGTATGCGTTGACGTAGTGGATAAGCTGCGCGAAAGCGGAGAAAAAGTCGGCCTGTTCCGCCCGAAAATTCTGTGGCCCTTCCCTCACAAAGGATTTGAAGAGCTGCACAATATGAATCCGAATGTCAGGGGATTCATCTCCGTGGAAATGAACGACATGGGACAGATGGTTGACGACGTGGCTCTTGCCGCCAAGCGTGCCGGGTACAACGTGCCCACGTATTGCTATCCCTGTGGCGGCGGCGTTCCCCGCGTCAAGATGGTGCTGGCCAAGTACCATGAGATCAAGAACGGTGAGTTAAAGGAGATGTACTAATGACAGTTGTAAAGAAAACTCCTGAAAAACTGGGAAACCATGACCTGTGTCCAGGCTGCGGACATGGTATTGTCCTGCGCCTGATTGAAGAGGTTGTTGAGGAGCTGCATCAGGAAAATAATCAGATCGTCATTGCTGGTGTAGGCTGCGTCTGTACCGCGACACCTGCCATGCATTTTGACCGCTTTCAGGCCGCACATGGTCGCGCTGCCGCTACGGCGGAGGGTGTGAAGCGCGTCAGGCCCAATGTCCTTGTTTTCGCATATCAGGGCGATGGTGACGCCTACACGATTGGTATTGCGGAGTCTATGAACGCCGCTTACCGCAATGAAAATATCACACAGTTCGTCATCAATAATGTAAACTTCGGCATGACCGGCGGTCAGATGAGCTGGACGACCTTGCCCGGCCAGAAAACGGAAACCAGCGTTAACGGTCGTAACTGTGAACTGACAGGTATGCCGTTCCATTTCCCGGAAATGGTGGCAAACTCCAAGGGATTCCATGTGGCGTATGCTGCCCGCGGCGCTGTGATCGATGCCAAGACCATCAACCAGACCAAACGGATGATTCGCAACGCACTGGAAGCGCAGCTCAACGGTGAAGGCTACTCTGTCGTAGAGGTACTCAGTCCCTGTCCCACCAACTGGCATATGTCTCCCAAGCAGTGCCGCGAGCAGATTGCCGGACAGATCATGGCAGAATATCCTCTGGGTGAGTTCAAAACAAGAGGCTAAGGAGGCACAAATATGAAGGAAATTATTTTTGCTGGTTTCGGCGGACAGGGCGTACTGACTGGCGGCCTGATCCTGGCATATGCCGCCTCCAATATGGGGCTTGATGCCGTGTGGCTTCCCTCCTATGGCCCCACCATGCGAGGCGGCAAAGCCAACTGCACGGTAAAGTATGCAGAAAGACCCGGCGAAAAGGTCGGCAGTCCCTCCATGGAAGAAGCGGATATCCTGATCGCGATGAATGAACCTTCGCTGGACTATCTGGAATTCTGCAAACCTGACTGTCATGTTTTTGTCAACGCAAACGCCGTCAGCGAAAACTACACGTATCCTGAAGGTATTACTGTAACGCGGCTGGACGTGGTGGACTATGCGAACCGTATCCACAACATCAAAGCGCAGAATCTAGTCATGCTGGGCGCCGTTATCAAGAAGATGGGGCTTTTTGATGAGTCCTATGCCGAGCAGGCCATGTGTAAGATGTTCGCCGATAAGGGAAAAGCCAAGTTCAATGAAGCCAACGTTTTGGCAATGAGAACCGGCTTCGAGGCTGTTTGATTGATTGGCCGCGCCGCGTCGTCGGCTACGCCGGCGACGCGGCTTCCATCTGACCATTGCAGAAAGGGAAATATACCGATATGAAAGATGTCTACAAAATCCTTTGCATCAATCCCGGTTCCACAAGCACGAAGCTGGCCATTTTTGAAAATGAAAAAATGCTCAATGAAGTAAACATTGAGCATCGCAGTGAAGATCTGGCGCAGTATAAGGACATCATCGGACAGCTGCCACTACGAAAGGCCGCTATCGATGCATATCTGGCAGAGCAAGGCCTCAAGCCATCGGAATTGGACGCTATTGCGGCACGCGGATGTCCATCCGGCCACCGCTATCACGCGGGCGCCTATGCCATCGACGCGGATATGATGGAAGCCTGCATGCAGCCGGTCAACGCGGTACATCCTATGTGTCTGGCGCCTGTGATTGCCTATGAATGGGTAAAAGAATATCACATTCCCGCTTATTGTTACGACGTCGTGATGACAGACGAGATGGACGACGTGGCTAAGGTAACAAGCCTGCCCGAGATCAAGCGCGGCGCGGCAGCGCACATGCTTAACACACGTGCGGTCGCCATAGAGGTGGCGGAGCAGGCCGGCACGACCTATGACAAGGTAAACTATATCATGTGTCATTTGGGAGGCGGTATCAGCGTCAGTATGCACAAGCATGGCCGCGTAGTGGATATGGTATCCTCCGGTGAGGGCACGTTCACGCCGTCCCGTGCCGGTATGTTCGGCAACTACGACATGATCCGGCTTTGCTTCTCAGGTAAGTATACCGCCAAGTCCCTCCGCGACCTGTTTCAGGATCACAGCGGTTTTGTGGCCTATTTCGGCACCAGTGACTGCCGCGAGGTGGAGCGTATGGTAGAGGCGGGCGATCCACAGGCGAAGCTAATCTATGATGCCTTCATCTATAACATTGCCAAGGACATCGGCACGATGGCTGTCACCACGTCAGGTGAGGTAGATGCCATTGTGTTGACTGGCGGCATTGCTTATTCCAAAATACTTACCGACGCGGTGCGCAAACGGGTCAGTTTCATCGCCCCTGTAGTTGTCCGTCCCGGCGCGATTGAAATGGACGCGCTGGCGCGCGGCATTCTTCGCGTACTCCGGGGAGAAGAGGGCTTCCATACGTTCGCAGAGGAATATTAACCGGGAAAGGAAAATTTCATATGAAAACGTTAGTTATGCTCTCCAACCACCATGTCCATCTGACAGATGAAGCCTGTCATGCCCTGTTCGGTGATAAAGGACTTACCTTTGCCCGATATCTGGCAGAAGAGGGCGGCCCTTGGTCCTCCAATGAACTTGTCGAAGTTCGTGGCCCAAAGGGTACGCTTGGCCGATTCCGTGTGCTTGGCCCTCTGCGCCCCTATACGCAGGTGGAGTTGCTGAAATCCGATTGCTTCAAGCTGGGCGTTAATCCACCGGTGCGAAATTCTGGAAAACTGGATGGCGCCGTACAGTTGACATTGGTCGGCCCCTGCGGCGAATACACCGCCAACTGCGGCATACTGGCATGGCGGCACATCCATGTTGACAAGGAAACTCTGGCCGAAATGGGCAAAAACTATGGTGATTTTGTCACGGTACGTTCCGGGGGCGACCGTGCGCTGGATTTCCGAAATGTTGCGCTCGTCCCCGGAGGAAAAGGTCTGCTGATGCATATTGATACCGAGGAGGGTAATGCAGCAGGCTGCCAGAATGGCGACATGCTGGACGTAATCCTGTAGCAGCCAACAACACCGATCGCTTTTTAAGGAGAAAAGTATTATGATTGCTCCCCAATATTTGGTTTCCGGCGGTAAACGCTCTGATATTCGCTCCCTGTCCGAAATGGCAAATAAGCTGGCACTGGAGATCGGTAGAGAAAACGTCTTTGATTTCACGTTGGGCAACCCCAGCACGCCGCCTCCACAAGAGGTAGAAGACGCCATCGTAGACATTGTGACCAACACGAAAGATCTAGTGGACGTCCACGGCTACTCTAACAACGCCGGCCTGGACTCCTGCCGACAGGCCATTGCCGAATCTTTTAACAGAAGATTTGGCCGTCAGCTCAGCAAGGCTAACTTTATGCTGACCACTGGTGCCAGTACGGCGCTGCACATTGTCAGCAAAGCCCTTCACATTGATGAAAACAGCGAGATCATGGTAATTGCGCCGTTCTTCCCTGGCTATTATCCGATGGTCTTTTCAGCAGGCAATAAGATGGTGATCGTGCCTGCCGACACAGAGCATTTTCAAATCAACTTTGAAGAGATGGAGGCCCGTCTCACACCGCACACGCAGGCCGTGATCATCAATTCTCCCAACAATCCTTCCGGCGTCATTTATGGTGAGGAAACTATTAAAAAGCTGGCGGCACTGCTGAAGAAAAAGAGTGCGGAATTCGGCCATGCCATCTATATTGTCTGTGATGAACCTTATAGGGAACTGGTTTATACGGATGATATCGTTCCCTACATTCCTGCCTACTATAATAATACCATCATCTGCTACTCCTACAGTAAGTCACTTTCCCTGCCCGGTGAACGTATCGGCTTTATCGCAACTGACAATAATATCGATGACTTCAACGATGTATGGGCCGGACTGCGCGGCGCATCCGGCGACCTGGCAAACGTTTGCGCCCCCACCCTTTTCCAAATGGTGGTGGAACGCTGCGTTGATGTTGCACCCAACATTGCCGACTATGTACATAATCGACAGATCCTCCGCGAAGCATTTGGCAAAATCGGCTATACCTTTGCCGATCCCAGCGGTGCTTTTTACCTGTTCTTCAAGGCCCCGTTCGGCATAACGGCAGAGGAATTCATGGATCTGGCCATCGAGCATCATGTGTTTGTGGTTCCTGCCGGCAGCTTTGGCTGCCCAGAATGGTTGAGACTCTCTTTCTGCGTTTCCCGTCAGACAGTTGAGGATTCTATTCCTCTCTTCGCTAAACTTTACGATGAAGCAAAAACGTTGACTGAAAAAAAGTAACACAACGCGTTCTCATGTATCTGTGACCTTGCGTCAGGCTCCTACTACCGGCGGCTAAATAAATCCGGTTATCTGGCGTGGTTACTGTAACTTCCATTTTTCTCCTCTTCTTTACTATACGACCGGCCATCTGTAGAGATGGCCGGTCGTATAGTTTTCAAACAGAAAAGCTCCCGGTCATCAAACCGGGAGCTTTCTTGTTATGCGATTCGTGCTCTTACGGAAGCGGGTCTCTTATTTCCCCGTTTCTTTGATGGCAGCCTGAGCGGCGGCCAGACGGGCGATGGGCACACGGAAGGGAGAGCAGGACACATAGTCCAGACCCACCTTGTGGCAGAACTCCACGGAGGAGGGATCGCCGCCGTGCTCGCCGCAGATGCCCAGATGCAGCTCGGGGCGGGTGGCGCGGCCCATCTTGCAGGCCATATCCACCAGCTTGCCGACGCCGGTCTGATCCAGCTTGGCAAAGGGATCGCTCTCGTAGATCTTCTTGTCGTAGTAGGCGCCCAGGAACTTACCGGCGTCGTCACGGCTGAAGCCGAAGGTCATCTGGGTCAGGTCGTTGGTACCGAAGGAGAAGAACTCGGCCTCGGTGGCGATCTGATCGGCGGTCAGGGCAGCGCGGGGGATCTCGATCATGGTGCCCACCAGATACTTCATCTTCATACCGGCGTTGGCCAGCTCCTCGTCAGCGGTCTTGACCACCACGTCCTTGACGTACTTCAGCTCCTTGACCTCGCCCACCAGCGGGATCATGATCTCAGGCTCCATCTTCCACTCGGGGTGCTTCTTCTGCACGTTGATGGCGGCGCGGATGACGGCACGGGTCTGCATCACGGCGATCTCGGGGAAGGTGACGGCCAGACGGCAGCCGCGGTGACCCATCATGGGGTTGAACTCATGCAGGGAGGCGATGATGGCCTTGATCTCGGCCACGGACTTGTTCATATCCTTGGCCAGCAGCTCGATATCGGCCTCCTCGGTGGGAACGAACTCGTGCAGAGGGGGATCCAGGAAACGGATGGTGACAGGGCAGCCTTCCATGGCCTCGTAGATACCCTCGAAGTCGCCCTGCTGCATGGGCAGCAGCTTGGCCAGCGCCTTCTCACGCTGCTCCACGGTGTCGGAGCAGATCATCTCACGGATGGCGGCGATACGGTCACCCTCGAAGAACATATGCTCGGTACGGCACAGGCCGATACCCTCGGCGCCCAGCTCACGGGCCTTCGCGGCGTCGTGGGGGGTGTCGGCGTTGGTGCGGACCTTCAGGCGGCGATACTTGTCGGCCCAGCTCATGATGCGGCCGAAGTCGCCGCCCACGCTGGCGTCCACGGTAGGCATAGCGCCGTCATAGATGTTGCCGGTGGAGCCGTCCAGGCTCAGCCAGTCGCCCTCGTGATAGGTCTTACCGGCCAGAGTGAACTGCTTGTTGGCCTCGTCCATGACGATGGCGCCGCAGCCGGAGACGCAGCACTTGCCCATACCACGGGCCACAACGGCGGCGTGGGAGGTCATACCGCCGCGAACGGTCAGGATGCCCTGGGCGGCCTTCATGCCCTCGATATCCTCAGGAGAGGTCTCCAGACGAACCAGAACTACCTTCTCGCCACGCTCCGCCCATGCCTTGGCATCCTCGGCGGTATACACGATCTTGCCGCAGGCAGCGCCGGGAGAGGCGGGCAGCGCCTTGCCCACGGGGGTGGTGGCCTTCAGGGCCTTGGGGTCGAACTGGGGGTGCAGCAGGGTGTCCAGATTGCGGGGATCGATCATGGCGACGGCCTGCTGCTCGGAGATCATGCCCTCGTCCACCAGGTCGCAGGCGATCTTCAGGGCGGCGGGAGCGGTACGCTTGCCGTTGCGGCACTGCAGCATATACAGCTTGCCGTGTTCCACGGTGAACTCCATGTCCTGCATGTCGCGGTAGTGATCCTCCAGAATGCCGCAGACCTTCACGAACTCGTCGTAGGCCTCGGGGAACTTCTCGGCCATCTCGGCGATGGGCATGGGGGTGCGGACACCGGCCACCACGTCCTCGCCCTGGGCGTTGGTCAGGAACTCGCCCATCAGCTTCTTGGCACCGGTGGCGGGGTCACGGGTAAAGGCAACGCCGGTGCCGCAGTCGTCGCCCATGTTGCCGAAGGCCATAGACTGGACGTTGACGGCAGTACCCCAGGAGTAGGGGATATCATTGTCGCGGCGGTACACGTTGGCGCGGGGGTTGTCCCAGGAACGGAACACGGCCTTGATGGCGCCGATCAGCTGCTCCTTGGGGTCGGTGGGGAAGTCCTCGCCGATCTTGGCCTTATACTCGGCCTTGAACTGCATGGCCAGCTCCTTCAGGTCGTTGGCGTCCAGCTCCACATCCTGCGTCACGCCCTTCTTCTCCTTCATGGCGTCGATGAGCTGCTCGAAGTACTTCTTGCCCACCTCCATGACCACGTCGGAATACATCTGGATAAAGCGGCGATAGCAGTCCCATGCCCAGCGGGGGTTGTTGGACTTGGCGGCGATGACGGCCACCACGTCTTCGTTCAGACCCAGATTCAGGATGGTGTCCATCATGCCGGGCATGGAGGCGCGGGCGCCGGAGCGCACGGAGACCAGCAGGGGATTCTCGTGATCGCCGAACTTCTTGCCGGTGATCTTTTCCATCTTCTCAATATATTCCATGATCTCGGCCATGATCTCGTCGTTGATCTGGCGGCCGTCCTCATAGTACTGGGTGCAGGCCTCGGTGGTGATGGTAAAGCCCTGAGGCACAGGCAGACCGATGTTGGTCATCTCAGCCAGGTTGGCGCCCTTGCCACCCAGCAGCTCACGCATCTTGGCGTTGCCCTCGGTGAACAGATAGCAATACTTTTTGCTCATTTACATATCCTCCATATCACAAAAAAATATCTTCATTTTCCGGAATTTTTGGTTATTTTGGGGACTTTTGCTTCTTTTTTGTTAAATGTACCCCTTCAACCGCTTTATTATAACCAGCTTTTCCCATAAAAGCAAGTATATTTTCCGTTTATTTCCCCGTTTTTCTTACAAATATCCAAAATGGAACAATCTTTTTTGCAGAATCCACTGTCAGGACTTGCGGTATCCCCTTATTCTATGGTATACTATTATGAATTTGTGAAAAAGCGGTATCATTTTACCGGCTGCGGAGGGCACGATGGCACAGGCGGCAGACTACAACAGCACATGGGCCGGCGCCGTTCGCGCGGCGGCGAACCGCGGTCAGCTGAGCCACGCGGTGATCCTGACCGGCGAGGGGGACAAGCTGTCTCCGGCCCGCTATATCGCCGCGGCGCACTTGTGCCGCAGTGAGGGGCAGCGTCCCTGCCTGCAATGCAATGCCTGCCGTAAGGTGATGGAGGGCATCCATCCCGACGTGACGGAGGTGCGGGACGACGACCGCAAGGAGCTGGCGGTGGATACCATCCGGGCGCTGCGGCAGGATGTCTACATCCGGCCCAACGAGGGCGAGCGGAAGGTCTATCTGTTCACCGACTGTGCCCAGCTGAACGAGCGGGATCAGAACGTGCTGCTGAAAATCGTGGAGGAGGGTCCGGCCTACGCCGCCTTCGTATTCTGCGCCGACACGCTGCACGCGCTGCTGCCCACCATCCGCTCCCGCTGTGTGGAGCTGCGGCTGGAGGGACAGGACGCGGCCCTTGAAGAAAACGAAGCGGCGGCAGAGCTGTGCCGCGTGCTGGCCCGGCGCGATCCGCTGGCGCTGGCCGCCCACCTGACAGGGCTGGAGAACCGCCGCATGAAGCGGGAGCAGCTGCTGGCCATGATGGAGGGCGCGTGGCAGGCGTCCGCCGACGCACTGCTGGCCGTCTGCGGACGGAGCGGCGGCTGCGGCGAAGGCGCGGAAGCCCTGCGGAGCGTCTTTGACCGGCGGCAGCTTCAGGCGCTGACCGACCTCTTTCGCCGCTACTGCAGCGAGTGCCAGTACAACGTAGGCGTGGGCCATGTGCTGGGCGCGCTGAACGCGGAGCTGACCGATATTCTGACACTGTGATTTTTTCCCTTCAGAAAGGAAGGTATACCTGATATGGCAACTGTGATCTCTGTCCGCTTTCGCAGCGGCAGCAAAACCTACTATTTTGACCCCCGCGAGCTGACGGTACACCCCGGCGACGACGTGGTGGTGGAGACCGCGCAGGGCGCGGAATTTGCCCAGTGCGTGGAGGGCAACCACGACGTGGCCGACGAGGCGGTGGTGAAGCCGCTGCGTCCCGTGCTGCGCATCGCCACCGACAACGACCGCCACACGGCGGCCTATAACCGCAGCCGGGAAAAGGACGCCTTTGATATCTGCCAGAAGAAGATCCTCCAGCACGGACTGGAGATGAAGCTGGTGCGGGTGGAATGCAGCTTTGACGGCAGCAAGATCCTGTTCTTCTTCACCGCCGACGGCCGCGTGGACTTCCGCGAGCTGGTAAAGGATCTGGCCGGCGTGTTCCGCTCCCGTATCGAGCTGCGGCAGATCGGCGTGCGGGACGAGGCCAAGATGCTGGGCGGTCTGGGCATCTGCGGACGGCCCTTCTGCTGCGCGTCCTACATGGACGAGTTCGTCCCCGTGTCCATCAAGATGGCCAAAACCCAGAACCTGAGTCTGAACCCCACCAAGATCTCCGGCACCTGCGGACGGCTGATGTGCTGCCTGAAATACGAGCAGGACGCCTACGAGGATGCCATTAAGCGGATGCCCAAGGCGGAGTCCTTCGTGGTAACGCCGGACGGCCCCGGCAACGTCAGCGATATCAACGTACTGAAAGAGACGGTGAATGTCCGTCTGGACGAGCGGCCCGACGCACCCCGCTGCTATCACAACTGCGAGGTGTGCGTACTGCGCAACGGCAAGGGCAGCCGCGAGGGCATTGCCGTCCCCAAGGAGCGGCCGGAGCGCTACGTGGAGCCGGTAGCCGCCGAGGAAATGCTGATCCCCAACCTGTTTGCCGATTACGGCACGGATACCTCTGCCGACGGCGACGCGGCAGAAGCACGACCCTCCCGCCGCCGCAGCCGCGGCGGACGCCGCCGGGGCGGCAGCGGCAAGGCCGCCGCGCCTGCCGAGACGGCAGCACCGCAGCAGGTGGAGCCCAAGAAGGAAAAGCCCACCAATAAACCGGCCAAGCCCCAGCCGCCAGTTCCTGCCTCCGAAAAGGACGGCGAAGCACCTCGCCGCGAGGGCGAAGGCGGCCAGCGCCGCCGCAGATCCCGTGGCCGGGGCGGTCGCGGCAATGCGCCGTCAGGCAAGCCCGCAGCAGAGCCCAACAACGCACCCGCACCCAAGTCCGCTCCGTCACAGGAGTCCGCGCCCCGTCAGGGGGGTGAGGGCGGCCAGCGCCGTCCCCGCCGCAGAGGCGGACGCCGCCACGGCGGCGGCAAGACCGGCGGCACGCCCGGCAGTGAGGCATAAGTGCTATGGGAAAGTTTACCGGCGTACTGATCGCCAGCGATTTTGACAACACCCTCATCTACACGGAAAACGCTCTGAAGGGACTGGAGCCCATGCCGGAGCTGCTGCCGGAAAACCGGGAAGCCATCGAGTATTTCATGGCTCAGGGCGGCACGTTTTCCATCGCCACGGGCCGTGCGCTGCCCTCCTTCAACGGAGTGCGGCAAGGTCTGCCCATGAACGGCCCCACCATTCTGTTCAACGGCGCGGCCATTTATGATTTTCAGAAAAACGAATACCTGTACACAGCCTTTCTGCCGGACACGGTGCGGCCCCATATCACGCAGGTGCTGGACGCGTGGCCGGAGGCGGCAGTGGAGCTGTACCACGATGACAACGCCATTTTCGCCGTCCACGCCAATGAACTGACCGAGGCGCACCTTCATCTGACACACGAGCCCACCTCTCTGCTGGACTCCGTCGATCAGGCGCCCTCTCCCATCAGCAAGGCCCTGTTTGAGATCGTGCCGGAGAAGCTGGACGGCCTGTGCCGCTATGTCAGCGCCCAGCCCTGGGCTTCCCAGTATGAGATCGTACCCAGCAGCGTCTACCTGCTGGAGCTGACCGCCAAGGGCGCCAGCAAGGGCGAGATGGTGCAGCGTCTGGCCCGGCGGCTGAACGTCTCTATGGAGAACGTCTACTGCGTGGGCGACCACGCCAACGATCTGGGGATGCTGGCTCTCTCCGCCATCCCCTTTGCCCCGGAAAACGCCATTGAATCGGTGCGTCAGGTGCCCGGTATCCACATCCTGCCGGACGCCCGTCACGGGGCGATCGCCGCCCTGATCCGCGAGCTGGATCAGCGGTATTGAGGGCGAATTGGATATTTTTGGAAACGCTTGTTCATACAATGTTCACTTGACGCTGCGCCGGGAACATAGTATGATAGCTTTTGGAGAAATTTAAGAACTTTCAGGTGAGTATCCCATGAAACAAACCCAAATACCCCCCATACCCCCGCAGGACAAGGAGCCGGACAATAATAACAGATCCCCCTCCTCCCTGTGGAACCTGTGGGTCGATAATTTGAAGGAGTGGCACTTCTATCTGGTCGAGGAGCATGGCCACCACCAACGGGCGGATATCTCCGGCTGGATCGACAAGCTGCGGCAGCGGATCCGGTCGTTCATGACCTCGCTGCGGCGGGACATGCGGCACCAGAAGAACGCCAGCCGCCACCGGAAATTCCCGGAATCGGATTACGGCATCGCCCAGTTCTGCCTCTATGTGGCAGGTAGCATCCCCCGCGTGACCTCCGCCATCCATGAGCGCCTGACCTTGCGCCGCCGCAAGCATATCGACGCGGCCCACGCCTTCCAGAAGCAGGTGGATAAGGTAAAGACTCATCCCGTGGCCTTCCTCAGCGGCGCGCTGGTGGTGGTGGCGGTGTGCGCACTGCTTTCCCTTTACACCATCGGCACCACCGCCGCCTATGACGGCAACGACCTTGGCACCGTATCGGGCATCCGCACCGTCAACGCCGTGGTGGACGATCTGGAAAATATCACCCGCGAAACGCTGGGTGACGAAAGCTACACCGTGGACATGGACAAGCTGGACACGCAGGTGGGCGTTGTCCGCCGCCAGTCGGTGGAGAGCCGCGAGGAATTCACGGACAACCTCTCTGACGAGCTGGGCATGGTGGAATACGCCTATGCGCTGTACATCGACGGCGAGCCTGTAGCCGCCACCACCTTCCCCGGCGCGCTGGACGAGCTGCTGGATCAGCTGAAGAAGGGCTATATCACCGCCAACACGGTGGATTCCTACTTTGTGGAAAACGTTGAGATCAAGCAGGAGTACGTGGACGCGTCGCTGGTGATGAATCTGGGCAACATTGCCGAGATCCTCAACGCCACCAAGGCCGGTGAGGTCACCTATACCGTGCAGGCCGGTGACAGCTACTACTACATCGCCGAGCTGTACGGCATGTCGGTGGACGATCTGCTGGACATGAACCCCGGCTATGATCCCAAGCTGCTGCGGGTGGGCGATGTGCTGACCATCTCCAACGCCGTCCCCTACCTGACCATCGTGAATGTGGAGCGGCAGAACTACGTTCAGGACATTCCCTACGAGGTGGAGTATCAGGACGACAATACCATGTATCAGGGCGACTATAAGGTGCTGTCCGCCGGTACGTTCGGCAAGGCGGATGTGACCGCCAACGTCACCTACATCAACGGCGAAGAAACGGCCCGTCAGATCGTGGCCTCTGTCACCCTCAGCGATCCCGTCACCGAGACCCAGGCCCGCGGTACGATCCCCCGTCCCACCTGGTTCCCCACCGGCAGCTTCCGCTGGCCCTGCAACGGCACCATCACCTCTTACTTCGGACGCCGCAACACCGGCATCAAGGGCGCCAGCACCTATCACGAGGCTATCGACATCGCCAACAGCTACGGTACGCCGATCTATGCCTCCGACGGCGGCACCGTTACCTATTCCGGTTGGCGGGGCGGTTATGGCTATCTGGTCATCATTGACCATGGCAACGGCTATCAGACCTATTACGGTCATAATAGTTCGCTGGTCGTCTCAGTGGGCGAGCATGTCTATAAGGGACAGCAGATCGCCCGCATGGGCTCCACCGGTGTGTCCAGCGGCAACCACTGTCATTTCGGTATCCTGATCAACGGTACGTTTGTCAACCCCTTGAACTATCTGTAAACAGAAACCTTTCGGGAAAAGAGGAGAATTTCATGAAGCATTTTGTTTCCGCACTGCTGTGCACCGCGTTGTGCGCACTGACCGTCGTCCCCGCATGGGGCATCACCCCTGCTCTGACCGGCGACACCAGCAACATCCCCCTGCTGATCGTGCTGGCCGCCGTGGCCGTCATCGCCATTGTGGTGCTGCTGATCATGATGAACAAGAAGAAGCGCTAACTGTACAAAAAGGGAAGCCCGGTCGCATGACCGGGCTTCCTTTTTTGTGTATAAGTCTCGCAGTGTTCGCGGCGCGAACGCTGCGAAAAAATCAAATTATTTTTCTGACGTCGGCACGTTAAGAAAATATGCCAGTGGCATATTTTTAGTGCCGCTCTCGGCGGCTATGCCGCCGTAGCGGCCATCTGGATTTTACAGCATTATCAGGACGCGCGTACCCCAAGGGCACTTGTTTCGCTTCGCTCCACGGCGCAGAGGCCGCAATCTCTACTGCGGAAAAATCGCAAGATTTTTCGCAACTAAAACAGCGTCTCCTGATACGCCAGCTCCACCTGCCCGATGGAGCGCATCTGGGCGGCGTTCTCCGCCGTCAGTGCGTCGCAGATGGCCATTTTGCGGATGATGTTCTGCACCGTGATATCCAGCGCCGTTCCCGCCCGGTAATCGGCAGGAAAAATGAAATCCACCCGCCCCCTTGCCAGCAGCTCCTCCACGCCGGTACGGTTGGACTCCTGATACACGGCGATAGCCTGGCCGCCGTAAGAGCGCATCATCTTCATACAGGGCACGTCGGAAAGGCCGTCGCCCACGTAGATCATGTTGGTAAAGGGGATCCGCTTGCTGTCGTCGGGCATGGAGTCGTTCAGCTTCTTATCCTCGCTGACCTCCAGCACGCCCTTGTTGATGCGGTACACAAACTGGGTCTTGTTGGTGAAGTTGACGTCCAGCTTGGGCCAGCAGGCCGCGCCGTCCCGATAGTAAAACTCGCAGGCGTAAATTTTCTTGAAGTGATGGGCAATGCCGCTGCCCTCGATGATCTCCTTCAATCCGGAGGACAGCACGTAGTGCTCCACCGTCACGCCCAGACTGTCGCCAAAGGCATCGATCCGGTCGAACCACTCCCGCACGCCGGGAAACAGCTCGACGGCCTTGCCGCACTGCACCAGATAGTCCCGGTTCAGGGTTTTGCCCTGGGCCCGGCACTCCTCGATCATGGTGTACATATAGGCCAGCAGGCCGTCCATCTGGTTCTCCCAGCCGAAATTGTTGGCCTTCTGCCAGAATTGCGCCGGTGTATAGCCCAGACTGGGGATAAAGGAATAATCCTCCATGTCGGTGGTGCACAGGGTCTTGTCAAAGTCGTACAACAAGGCGATGATGGGTTTCTGGTTCATGGATTTTTCTCCTTTTGGGTAAAAAAGCGGCCGTAGGCCGCTTTTTTCTGTCTTATTCGCCGGTGTAATTGCGGCCAAACTTCAGCTCGTCCAGACTCAGCTTGAAGTCGTCGGAAATGGGCGTCTCCTGCGGAGCGGGCTGCTCCGAGGCAGTCTCCGGCTCCGTATGCAGAACGTCGTCCAGATGCTGCATGATATCCTGCTGGAGCTCCTTCACCTCGCCGGCAGGCGCGGTCTCCTGATGGGGCAGCTCCATCTCCGGCAGGGAATTCAGGAACTCCTGCTGCTGGGCGCACAGCTCGCTGCCGTGGCGGACAAACTCCGCCAGACTCTGCTTGGCCATGACCAGCTTCTCCTCGGCGTCCTGCTTGTCCTGCTCCAGCTGCGCCAGCTGGGCGGCGTGCTGCTCTCTTGCCTCTTTCAGCAGATTCTCCTTCTCGGTCTGTGCCTCCTGCACCAGCTTGGCGGCCATCTTCTGAGCCGTCAGCAGCGTGGAGCGCATGGCATCCTCGGTGGCGCGGTATTCCTCCACCTTTTCCGCCAAGATCTTCAGCTTGGCCTTCAGCGTCACGTTCTCCTTATACAGCGCCGTGTAATCCTCGGTCAGCGTGTCAAGGAACTCATCCACCTGCGCCATGGCATAGCCGTTGCCGAAGCCGGAGGACTTGGGAAATACTTTTTCGGAAACTTCCTGCGGTGTCAACATGGTATATCCCTCCATCTATTTCTGCGCCCGCTTACAGATACAGGCCGTTGTTTTCCAGTTCGTCGATCAGGTCGCCCATGATATCCACGCTGTAGGGCGTGATGATATAGGTATTGGCGGCCACCTTTTTGATCTTGCCGTCGCCGGCGTAGGCCACGCCGGACAGGAAATCGATCAGGCGGCGGGCCACATCTTTATTGGTGGATTCCAGATTCATCACCACCGTGCGCTTTTCCCGCAGGTGGTCGGCGATCTCGCTAGCGTTCTCAAAGCGCTCCGGCTTCACCAGCACCACCTTCAGCGCGGCGGTAGCGTGGATATTCACTACCTTGTTGTGGCGCTCCTCCGGCTGGCGGCGCTCCTCGCGGCGGTCGTCAAAGATGCTTCTGCTGTCGTTCTTTTCAGGCTGTTCCAGCTCCTCATCCTCGTAATCGTAATCCTCGTCGTCATACGGATGAATGATCTTCTTGATCTCGTCCATGAAACCCATTTGAAAGCCTCCCTGTTGTGTATTTTCAGTGGTTGTTTATTTCTGATAGTTGCGTGCGCCGAAGATGGCGGAGCCGACCCGCACCATATTGGCGCCGCAGCGAACGGCGTCGGCATAGTCGCCGCTCATGCCCATGGAGATATATTCCCATTTATTATCGTACATTTCTCGGCTTATGTCAACAAAAAGACGATGAACTTTCTCAAAATATGGTATATTTCCGCCTTTTTCCACCGCAACAGGTGGTATCGTCATCAGGCCCCGCACCCGAATGTGGGCCAGACCCTTGGCGTAGGCCGCCGCCTGTGGCAGCTCCTCCGGCGCGAAGCCGGACTTTGCCTCCTCGCCGCCGATGTTGACCTCCAGCAGCACGTCCTGCACCAGCTCCATTCTGGCGGCCACCTTTTCGATCTCGTCCAGCAGTTCTTTAGAGCCCACCGACTGAATCAGCGCCGCCTTGCCCACCACCTGCTTCACCTTGTTGCGTTGCAGGTGGCCGATAAAGTGCAGCGGCGCACCGTCGTAAGCGTTCTCCTTCAGCTTTTCCGTCATCTCCTGCACCCGGTTCTCGCCCAGCGCGTCGATGCCGGCGGCGATGGCCTCCTGACAGGCGGCAGCGTCGTTCATTTTGCTGGCGCCCACCAGCGTGATATCCTTGCCGGTGCGGCCCGTTTCACGGGCGGCCGCGTCGATCTCGGCGCGAATGCGGGCAATATTTTCTCCAATAGCAGACATGGAAGTTTCCCCTTTCTATATATTTAAGCTGCGGCGAAGCGCCGCGTTGTTTATCCGATCACCTTGCCGTCGCTCAGGTCTGCCGAGGTGACGATCACCTCGTCGCCCTGCCGCAGCATGCTGGAGCCATCCTCGGCGGACACCGCCTCGGTCAGCACGTAGCCGTCTCCCTGATAGACCACCTTGACGGGCTTGAATTTGGCCCGCACACCCAGGCGGCAGTACACGCCGGTCACGCCCTCCTCGTTGACCCGCAAGGCGTTGGACGGCAGGCGCAGCCCCTCGTAGGTGCGCAGCACCAGCGTGGCCGACTGATGGCGCATCAGCGTGGTCTGGGCAATGTATTTCTCGCTGTGCAGCAGCAGGACACGGTGCCCGTTCTCGCTGCGGGAGATGCTGTCGATGGTCATTCTCAGGTCGATATTCAGCCCCTTGGCAAACCGCACCGTCACGGTGGAGCGGCCCTCCAGCTGCTCCGCCTGGGCGTCGGTAATGCTGGCGGCGTAGTACCAGGTGTCGCCGTAGATCAGCTTGCCCACATTGGCGCTGTCGCTGCTAACAGGCTTGACGCTGTTCAGCTTGCTGTATGTCAGGTCGTCCTTCAGGAAGTCCAGCGTCAGCACCGACTCATAGCCGTCGCAGGCGGCGGAGTAGATACCCGCCTCCGGCGCGGTGATAGCCGTGCCGTTCAGAGAGCTCTCCAAGTCGCTGATGGACTGCTCCGTGGCCTTGATCTCCGCCTCGATCTCCTCCTGAGAGGATGAGGTAAAGTCCCGCTTCAGCACAGCGCTTTTCAGAGCGGAGACCTCCTCGTCCGCGCCGCTGTACTCCCCGCCGGCGATGGACTGCCGCAGGGTCAGGATGCCGCTGTTGATGGTGGAATCCAGCTTCAGCGCCGCGTCCGGGTCCAGATAGGAGATCAGGGAAAAGGACAGCTGCTCCAGCCGCAGCTGTAGCGCCTCCAGCTGTTCCACACGGGTCAGCGCGCCGCTGTCGGGATAGGCGGTGGCCATGGTCTGGTTCTTGCCTACCCGCTCGCCTTCTGACAGGCTGTGGCCCAGCGTGGCGGCGTCGGAGTGGAACGTCTCCTCCTCCCGCACCAGATAGCCGCTGATCTCGATAGTCTGTTCCTCGACAGAGGCGTAGACCAGCGTGGTATTGATGGGATCGGAGAAATACCGGTAGGCCTGCACGGCGAAATAGACCACCGCAGCCGCCAGCACCACCACGGATAATATTTTGAAAATCGGTGTGGATGATGATTTCATATCCCGCTCCTTGTGTCTCTCTTGTGCTGTATGTTTGCAGATATTCCGTAGGGGCGGATGCCCACATCCGCCCGCCGTTGGTGTAATGCTGCCGTCTGTAGGCAGCGCAGAAATTTTGACCGCGGCCACTCGTTCGCCGTGCTTTATCTGCCACTGACAGCGCACGGCTCTCTCCCCACATCGCGCCGCACGGCAAACGTATCGGGTACGATAAACCGTTGTAGGGGCCGACGACTCTGTCGGCCCTGTCGGTGGTTCGGATGTTTATCGTCAGGGCGGACAGAGTCGTCCGCCCCTACGGATAGTTCACCGGGGCTCCTGTGCATGATTGGGCGGGGCGTCGAGGACGCCGCCCCCTACGGAATGATAAGTACCACCCCGCTTATTCCTTGTCATCCGTCTCCTGAAAGCTCACCGCTCGCGCCGGGGCGATGGTGGAGATGGCGTGCTTATAGATCACCTGCTGGCGGCCCTCGCTGTCCAGAATGACCACAAAGCAGTCAAAGCCGGTGATGGTTCCCCGCAGTTGAAAGCCGTTCACCAGAAACATGGTGACGGGGATCTTCTGCTTCCGGGCCTGGGTCAGAAATACTTCCTGAAGATTATTTGCCTTTTGCATAGCGTCCTCCTATGTATCTTTTTGTACGGACGCTATCTCTATAGGACAACCTCCGCCGTGATTCAGCATAAACCACGGCTATGGAGATATTCTGTCGCTTTTTGCAATCCCTCCGGGAAATTTGGTTGCCGCTGCCAGCGCACCCAGAAAATATCCGGATTCCGCCGCAGCCATGTCAGCTGCCGCTTGGCGTACTGCCGGGAGCGAAGCTTCACCTCGGCGATGGCTTCCTCCGTGGTGGCCGTACCCTCGGCTACCGCCAGAAACTGCTTGTAGCCGATGGCCTGCAAGGCCGTGGCGTCACGGGGCAGGCCGCTGTCCAGCAGAGCCTTCACCTCCGCCAGCAGCCCCTGCTCCACCATGATATCCACCCGGCGGTCAATGCGGTCGCGGAGATCCTGCCGGTCGATGAAATCCAGCCCGATATACAGGGCGTCGTATTTGGGCGGCTGCTGCCGCTCCAGACGGTCATGCTCGGTGATGGTTCGGCCGGTCTCCTGCCACACCTCCAGCGCACGGATGATGCGCTTTTCATCCCGCAGGTGGAGCTTCTCCGCCGCAATGGGGTCAATACGGCGCAGCTCCTCCAGCAGCGTTTCAATGCCCTCGTTCCGGGCGCGGCGCTGCAATTTCTGCCGTATCTCCGTGCCCTGCGATCCGGCGGCAAAGTCCGTACCCCGGATCAAGGCGTCCAGATACAGCCCTGTGCCGCCCACCAGCACCGGCAGCTTGCCCCGCCGCAGGATATCCTGGACGCACGCATCCGCCGCCTGCACATACCGTGCCGCCGACCAACTCTCCGCCGGGTCGGCCACGGCTACCATGTGGTGGGGGATGCCCTCCATTTCCTCGGCCGTCGGTGCGGCGGTCCCCACCGCCATGCCCCGGTAGATCTGCATGGAGTCCACGCTGACCACCTCGCCGTTAAAGCGCTTGGCCAGCGCCACGCCCATTTTCGTTTTTCCCGTGGCGGTAGGGCCCACCACGCACAGCACTCTCGCCATGGGATTACTCCTTGGTATCATCGAATGACAAAGGTCTGCCCTTGTCATTTTCGATGGCATTATGCTCGTTTGAACATCTTCTCGATGTCGTATTTGCTCAATTGATACTTCACCGGTCTGCCGTGGGGACAGTACAGGATCTCCCCCGACTGCACCTTTTCCACCAGCGCCGCCAACTCCGTGGCGTCGGTGGTCATACCGGCCTTGATGGCGCTCTTACAGGCCATGGTGTGCAGCAGCTCGTCCCGTGCGCCGTTGGGATCGGCGCGGCCCAGCGCCAGCTTTTGGGCCAGCTCCTCCAGCGTGACGGCGGCGTCCGCCGCCAGAATGTCCGCCGGAACCTCCCGGATCAGCACCGTGCCACCGCCGAAGTCCTCGCAGACGAAGCCGAACTCCTGCAGCAGCGGCAGGTTGTCCAGCACGGCGGCATAGCTCTCCGGCTCCAGCTCCACCGTTTCCGGCGTCAGCAGCGGCTGGGCCATCAGGGGCTGGCGGTTGGCCTTCAGCACGTCGAACCGCAGCCGCTCGTGGGCGGCGTGCTTGTCGATGAGCCACACGGTTTCGTGCTCGTCCTCGCAGATGATGTAGGTTTTCAGCACCTCGCCCACCATGCGCCACGGCGCTTCCTTCACCGGCTCCATAGTCTGCTGTTCCGGCTCCTGCGGCATGGTGATGGTCTCCTGCGCCGGTGCTTCCGGTACTGCGACTGTCTCCGGTTCGACGGGTTTTTCTGTCAACGCCTCTGCCTTTACAGGTGGTGTGATCTCATAGGTGCGGCCCGTCAGGGGCGAGGATGTTACGATGGGCTTCTCCGGCTCCGCCACATCCCGGACGTAGACCGTCTCGGCGCTGTGGGGCCGCTGGGCCATGGCGGGCACGCTGTCCCGGATGACGTTTTTCGTGGCCGGGGCGGCGCTTTTGGGCAGGAAGCTGCCCAGCGGCTTTTTCTCCTCTGCCGGGGCGGCAGCCTTCTCCTTAAACTCCTGCGCCGTCATTTTCCGAAAAAATTCCGGTGCATTATCGGGCTTTTTGGGGGCCTTTTCTGCGTTTAATGCGTCCAGAATGGTGTAATATACCGCGTCAAACACAGCTTTATCCGACACGAACTTCACCACCGTCTTGGCGGGGTGGACGTTCACGTCCACCCGATCCGCAGGCAGCGTCACGTGCAGGACGCAGCCGGGGAACCGCCCCTTGAGCAGCTGGTTCTTATAGGCTTCCTCCAGCGCCGCCGTCAGCAGCTGGGACTTGACGAACCGGCCATTGACAAAAAAAACCTGCTTGCCACGGCTGCCGTGGCCGTTGAGGGGCTTGGTGACAAAGCCCTCCACCTTCACATCGCCGCCGCTGCCGGAGATGGGCAGCAGGCCAAGGGCGAAATCCCGCCCCATGGCGGCGTAGATGGCAGACAGCAGCTGGCCGTCGCCGGGAGTGTGCAGCACCTCCTGCCCATCCCGCAGCAGCTTGAAGGACACGTCAGGGTGGCTCAGGGCCAGATGCTGCACCACGCCGGACACCGCCGCACCCTCGGCGCTGTCCTTCTTCATGAACTTCATCCGGGCGGGGGTGTTGTAGAAGAGATCCCGGACGCAGATGGTGGTGCCCTCCGGGCAGCCGATAGGCTCCGCCTGGCCGGGCTTGCCGCCCTCCAGATGGAGCGCCGCGCCCATCTCCGTACCGGCGGCGCGGGAAAAGATATCCACACGGCTGACGGCGGCGATGGCGGCCAGCGCCTCGCCCCGGAAGCCCAGCGTGCCGATGGCCGCCAGATCGGCGGCGGCACGGAGCTTGCTGGTGGCATGGCGCAGAAAGGCGGTGGGCAGCTGCTCCGCCGGAATGCCGCAGCCGTTGTCGGTGATGCGGATGTAGGTCAGGCCGCCGTGCTCGATCTCCGCCACGATGGCGGAGGCTCCCGCGTCGATGGCGTTCTCCAGCAGCTCTTTGATGACGCTGGCGGGACGCTCCACCACCTCGCCGGCGGCGATAAGATCCGCCACATGGGGCGGCAGGCATTGGATCTGCGGCATGGTTCCTCCTTGTTGGGTGTTATTGTGTCATTGCGAGGAGCGAAGCGACGCGGCAATCCGTTTCTCCTTATCCGGAAATAGGAGTACGGATTCCCACGCCAGTGTGCGCACTGGCTCGGAATGACAGGCTTTAATCATTGCAATTTATTCTTCAGCTCGTACAGCAGATTCAGCGCTTCCAGCGGGCTGAGGGTGTCCACCTGGGCGCGGCGGAGCGCTTCAATGACCGCGCTCTCGCTGAGAGCCTCCAATGACACCTGATCCGTCTCCACAGGGGCGGCGTGGGGCTTGCCCGCCTCGTCCTCCAGCTCCTGCAAAATATGCCGGGCACGGGTCAGCACCTGCTTGGGCAGGCCCGCCAGCTTGGCGACCTCGATACCGTAGCTGCGGTCGGCGCCGCCGGAGATGATCTTCCGCAGGAAGATGATATCCTCGCCCCGTGTGCGGACGGCGATGTTATAGTTGCGGACGCCGGGCAGCTCACCCTCCAGCGCCGTCAGCTCGTGATAGTGGGTGGCGAACAGGGTCTTGGCCCCCAGCTTTTTCGGGTCGGCGCAGTACTCCAGCACCGCCCGGGCAATGGACATGCCGTCAAAGGTAGAGGTGCCCCGGCCGATCTCGTCCAGAATCAGCAGACTGTCCGCGGTGGCGGCCTTCAGAATATCGCTGACCTCCGTCATCTCCACCATGAAGGTGGACTGTCCGGCGGACAGGTCATCGCTGGCGCCGATGCGGGTGAAAATGCGATCCACCACGCCGATGCGGGCGGCTCTGGCAGGAACAAAGGAGCCGATCTGCGCCATCAGCACGATCAGCGCCACCTGACGCATGTAGGTGGATTTACCGGCCATGTTGGGGCCGGTGATGATGGCCACCCGGTCGTCCTTTTCGCCCATATAAGTATCGTTGGGGACAAACATGCTGTCCCGCCGCATCTGCTCCACCACGGGGTGGCGGCCATCGTGAATTTCGATGACGCCGGACTCGTCCACCACAGGGCAGCAGTAATTGTTCTTCACCGCCACAGCGGCCAGTGAGCACAGGGCGTCCAGCTCCGCCACGATGGCGGCGGCACGCTGCACCCGCGCGGCCTGCTCCGCCACGTGGAGCCGCAGGTCGGTAAACAGCTGATATTCCAGCGCCTTTACCCGATCCTCGGCAGAGAGAATATCATGCTCCAGATCCTTCAGTTCCTGCGTGATATAGCGTTCGCCGTTCACCAGCGTCTGCTTGCGGATGTAGCTCTCTGGCACCTGATCCTTGAAGGAGTTGGACACCTCGATATAGTACCCGAACACCTTGTTATAGCCGATCTTCAGGGTGCGGATGCCGGTCTTTTCCTTTTCGGCGGCCTCCATGCTGACGACGATACCCTTGCCGCCGTGGAGGATGGTGCGCAGGCGATCCACCTCGCTGTCGAAGCCGTCCCGGATCAGCTCGCCCTCCCGAACGGAGAAAGGCGGCTCATCCACCAGCGTCTGCCCAATGAGGGCGGCAAGGTCGTTGAGGTCATCCAGCGCCTCGTCCAGCTGATGCAGGCGGCCCTTTTCAAAGCAGGACAGCTGGGCCTTTACCAGCGGCAGCTTCTCCATGGCGGCGCGCAGGGACGCCAGATCACGGCCGCCTGCCGTGCCGTATACGATGCGGCCCACCAGACGTTCCATGTCGGAGATGCCCTGCAAGGCCAGAATCAATTCCTCCCGCTCCACGGTGTGCTCCACCAGCGCCGCCACGGCGGCGCTGCGGCGGTCGATCTCCGTGACGGACAGCAGCGGACGCTCCAGCCACGCGCGCATTAAGCGCCCGCCCATGGCGGTTTTCGTCTTGTCCAGCACCCACAGAAGGCTGCCCTTCTTCTCCTTGCTGCGCAGCGTCTCCGTCAGCTCCAGATTGCGGCGGGCGGTCAGGTCCAGCTCCATGAACTGGCCCCGGCGGTAGTATTCCAGATCGTCCACGTGGGACAGGTCGGTTTTCTGCGTCTCGTGCAGGTAGCTCAGCAGTGCGCCCAGCGCCAGAAATACCGCCGGGTTGTCCCGGGGCAGGCGGTGCAGCGCGTCGTCGCCAAACTGGCGGCGGATCAGCTTTTCCGCCGCTTCCATCTGGAAGCGGCCCGCCGGTAGCTTTTCCAGATGGCAGTTCAGCTTATCCTTCAAAAAGGTATGAAGCGTCTCTTCAAAGAAGGCGGCTTCGTTCACCACCGCCTCGGCGGGGGAAAAGCGGGCCAGCTCGTTGATAAGCTGCTTCACCCGTTCCGGGCCGGAAAAGGCGGTGGCGTGGGCCTTGCCGGTGGTGATGTCGCAGGCGCACAGAGCGGCGTAGTCCTCGTCCAGATAGATACCGGCGCAGAAGTTGGAGCGCCCCTCCTCCAGACAGGCGCTGTCGATCACCGTACCGGGGGTGACCACCCGGATGATATCCCGCTTCACCAGCCCCTTGGCCTGTGCGGGATCCTCCGTCTGCTCGCAGATGGCTACCTTGTAGCCCTTGGCGATCAGCCGGGCAATGTAGGAGTCCGCAGAGTGATAGGGAACGCCGCACATGGGCATCCGCTCCTCGGCAGGCTTGTCCTTGCTCTTGTCGCGGGTGGTCAGGGTCAGGTCAAGCTCACGGGACGCCGTTTTGGCGTCGGCGCCGAACATCTCATAGAAGTCGCCCAGCCGGAAGAACAGGATGGCGTCCTGATTCTGTTCCTTTATTTGCAGATATTGCTGCATCATGGGGGTCAGTTCTGCCATAGGGGACTCCTTTCAAAATTGCGTATCGCACTCCTGTCATTGCGAGGAGGCCGCAAGGCCGACGCGGCAATCCGTCGGGGCGTTAAGAAAACATGCCGGTGGCATGTTTTCAGCCTCCGCTCTCGGCGGCTATGCCGCCGTAGCATCCATCTGAATTTCCACCGCATTGTTAAGAGAACGGATTCCCACGGCCAGTCTGAGGACTGGTCTCGGAATGACAGAGAAAACTTTATACCATCTCGCCGAACAGCGCCCAGGTGTTGCTGTCGGTGATTTTTACATCATGATAATTGCCGATGGCGGACGCGTCGCCCACCAGATGCACCAGCCGTCCTCCGGCGGTGCGGGCCGTCAGCGGCCAGCGGCTGTCGTCGCTCTGGCCGTCGATCAAGCAGCGGAGGGTGCGGCCCACGTATTGGGCGTGAATCTCCTCCGAAATTTTATTCTGGGCGTCGCACAGCCGGTCGAACCACACCTGCTTTTCAGCGCGGGGAACGGGGTCGTCCAGCTTGGCGGCAGGCGTACCGGGCCGGGGAGAGAAGATAAACGTAAACAGCGCGTCGAACCGCACCTGCTCCACTAGCGCCACCGTCTCCATGGCTTCGGCCTCCGTCTCGCCGGGGAAGCCGATGATCACGTCGCTGGTCAGCACCAGCTCCGGCATGACCTTGCGGGCATAGGTGATCAGCTCCAGATACCTCGCCTTGTCATAGGGGCGGTTCATGGCCCGCAGCACCCGGTCACATCCGGACTGCACGGGAAGATGCAGCTGCTTTGCCACGTGGGAACACCGTGCCATGGTGTCGAACAGCTTGAAGCTGGCGTCCTTGGGCTGGGAGGACATGAAGCGGATCAGGTAATCGCCGGGAATCTCGTCCAGCGCCGCCAGCAAATCGGCAAAGTCGTACCCCGTTCCCAGATCTTTGCCGTAGGAGTTGACGTTCTGGCCCAGCAGGGTGATCTCCTTATAGCCCTCGGCTGCCAGCTGGCGCACCTCGGCAATGATCTGCTCCGGATCGCGGCTGCGCTCACGGCCCCGGACATAGGGCACGATGCAGTAGGAGCAGAAGTTGTTGCAGCCGTACATGATGGACACCCACGCGCGGGTGCGGCCCTCCCGCACCACCGGCATGCCCTCGGCAATGGAGCCATGCTCATTCTCCACCGAGAACACCCGGCCCCGACGGGTATAGACCTGATACAAAAGCTCCGGGAACTTCCACAGTGCCTGCGGCCCGAATACCAGATCCACATGGCGATAGGACTGGCGCACCTTTTCCGCCACCTCTGGCCGTTGGGCCATGCAGCCGCACAGGCAGATGATCTGCTCCGGGTTGGCCTTTTTCGTGTGGGTCAGGGCGCCCAGATTGCCGTAAACCCGCTTTTCCGCGTGGTCACGGATGGCGCAGGTGTTCAGTACGATGATATCGGCCTCGGCAGGCTCGGTGACGAAGTCGCAGCCCATGGCCTCCAGCATGCCCATAATGTGCTGGCTGTCGGCCACGTTCTGCTGGCAGCCGAAGGTGTCCACCAGCGCGTGGACGGCCTTGCCCCGCTGGATGTGCAGATCCTTTATTTTTTCAGTAAATTCCCGCTGGCGGGCCATGTCCGCATCAGACAGGACAACGTTTTTCCGTTCCAAAAGTACCTCCTTCGCCCGACGGATGCCGCAAGGCGATTTTTAATCAAGATATTATACCACATCCCAAACCGCAACACAAGAAATTGGGGAAGAAAAATGGCGAAAAAAGAGGACTGACTTTCTATCAGTCCTCTTTCTCTGTCTCCGGATGCAGATGCTCGTATACCGCCTGCGCCGCGGGAGCGGGCAGCGCCTTCCGCAGATCGTCCAGTGACGCGCCCTCGATGGCCTTTACCGTGCCGAAGCACTTGAGGAGCGCCTGCTTTCTCGCTTCGCCCACGCCGGGAATGCCGTCCAGCTTGCCCCGATAGGTGCGCTTTTTGTGCTTCTGCCGCTGGAAGGTGATGGCGAACCGGTGCACCTCCTCCTGAATGCGGCCGATCATGGTGAAGATATGGGGCGACTGCTGGATGCCCAGCTCCGCGCCCTCCACCGTGACAAGCGCCCTCGTCCGGTGGCGGTCGTCCTTCACCATGCCCAGAATGGGGATGGCTACCCCCGCCGCCCGTTCCGCCGCCAGCGCCGCGTGAACGTGACCCAAGCCGCCGTCGATCAGCAGCAGGTCGGGCAAGGGCGGGAATTTTTCATCGTCCCGATGGGCGAACCGCCGCTCCAGCACCTCCTGCATGGCGGCGTAGTCGTCGGGGCCGGTCAGCGTCTTGATGGCGAACTTGCGGTAGTCCCGCTTCAGGGGCTTGCCGTCCACGAACACCACCATGGAGGCCACCATGTCGTCACTGCCCAGATTGGAGATATCGTAGCTCTCCATCCGCCGGGGCGTCTGGGGCAACCGCGCCAGTGTCTGCAAATCTGTCAATGTCCTAGACAGCCGCTCCGACTCGGTGGTGATGCGCTCTACCTCCTCCTTGGCGTTCTGCGCCGCCATGTCCACCAACTGGGAGCGCTCGCCCCGCTGGGGCGCTTTGACGGTCACCTTATGGCCCGCCTGCCCCGTCAGCAGGGCGGCAAAGGTCTCGCTGCCGTCAAACAGGCACGGCAGCAATATCTCCCGCGGCAGCACCGCCTTGTCCAGATAGTACTGGCTCAGCACGGCGGACAGCACCTCGCTCTCCGCCTGATCGGCGGCGGTGGGAAAAATTTCGATCTGGCGGCCCAGCAGGTCGCCGTTTTCAATGTGCAGCACCGCCGCGCCGCACCGCACCGGCCCGATGTATACGCCCCACACGTCCGTATCGGCGCACACCCCGGCGATGACCTGCTGCTGCTTGCCCAGCACCTGCAGGGCCTGCATCCGGTCACGGAGGGCGGCCGCCTTTTCAAATTCCAGCGCTTCTGCCGCCGTCTCCATCTCCTGCCGGAGGTTCGCCGTCACCTGCCGCAGCTTGCCGCCCAGCAGCTCCGCCGCCTGGGCCATCCGGGAGTGATACTCCGCCTGACCGGGACCGTCGGGAGAGCAGAAGCCGTCGCATTTCCCGATGTGGTGGTTCAAACACGGCCGCTCCTTGCCGATGTCCCGGGGGAACTGGCGGTTGCAGGTGGGCAGCTTCAGCGCGGCGCATACTGCCTGCAAGGCCGCCCGCGTCTCGTGCCGCCCGCCAAAGGGGCCGAAATACCGGGCTCCGTCCTCCTCCGGCTTGTTCACCAGCGTGAACCGGGGATAGGGCGCTTTCTCATTGAGCCGCACAAAGGGATAGCCCTTGTCGTCCTTCAGCAGAATGTTGTACCGGGGCTGGTGCCGCTTGATGAGGGAGTTCTCCAGAATCAGCGCCTCGAACTCCGTGCGCACCACGATGGTATCAAAGTGATCCACCTGTGACACCATCATCCGTGTCTTTTCGTTGTGGCCGCTGCCGGACTGGAAATACTGGCTGACGCGGTTTTTCAGCTTCTTGGCCTTGCCCACGTAAATGACCAGCCCGGTCTTGTCCATCATGATATATACGCCGGGGGAGAGCGGCAGACTGTCCGCCTTTTGCAGCAGCTCCTGTTTCGTCATGGTGCGTCCCCCCTTTCCTGACAGTGCCCTCAGTATAGCACAGCATCCGCCGCACCGCAAGGTTGCTTTTTCCCCGGCGGCATGGTATTATCAGGAAAACCACGAAAGAGGGATCGTTTTATGATACAGGATATCGCGCCCCACCGGTTCGACCGGACGTACGTGATCGGCAAGCCCGACGCCAACGATATTGCCCTGTGCGTCCGCAAGGGCAAGGTGCTGCTGCGGCGCCGGGGCGAGGAGTGGGCGCTGCCCCGGTTTGGCAACGGCGTCCCCACGGCGGACGCGCTGCATGTGTTCTCGCTGGACGGCGTGGACTGCTATCTGGCCCGCACACCGGACAGCGCGCCGGAGGGCACGGAGTATGTGGACGTGGGTGGTATCCGCGCCGTGCGGCCCATGGAGGTGGCCTTCGCCGCCATTACCGCCGTGCAGCTGCACCGGTGGTACGGCGCGCGGCAGTACTGCGGACGCTGCGGCCACAAGACGAAGCCCAGCGACGTAGAGCGGGCCATGGTCTGTCCGGAATGCGGCCAGATCGAGTATCCCAAGATCTGCCCCGCCGTCATCGTGGCCGTTACCCACGGGGATCAGCTGCTGCTGACTCGCTACGCCAACCGTCCCTTCCGGGGCTACGCCCTGATCGCCGGATTTGTGGAGATCGGCGAGACGCTGGAGGACACCGTTCACCGGGAGGTGATGGAGGAGGTGGGCGTGAAGGTGAAGAATCTGCGGTACTATAAGAACCAGCCCTGGGCCTTTACCGACACGCTGCTGACCGGCTTTTACTGCGAGCTGGACGGCGACCCGGCCATCACCCTCGACCACAACGAGCTGTGCGAGGGCGTGTGGCTGCGCCGTGACGAGATCCCCAGCCGGGAGAACGACGTGAGCCTGACGGCGGAGATGATTGAACGGTTCCGGTTAGGCTTGGAATAAATCTGAACAAACAAGAAGCGCCGCCCCGATGGGGCGGCGCTTCTTGTCAGTAAAAAGGAAGGACGCCGTTAGCGTCCTTCCTTTTTACTTTGTGTGGAAATAGAGGATACCCAGCGTTCTGGGGCCGCAGTGGCTGGATACCGTGCAGCCGGCACGGGTGTGCAGCACCTCCTCAAAGGGCTGATAGCTCCGTACCGCCGCCTCCACCTCGGCTACCTCCTCCGGAGTGAAGCCGCCGGACTCGGTGATAAAAATGCGGCGGAGATCGATATCATCCCGGCCCTCCAGCCGGTCCTTCACGTATTGCAGCAAACACTTCTGATAGGCGCCCCGGTACTTTTTGCCCACGCCCATCTTGCCGTCCTTCACCTGAATGCAAGGCCGCAGAGACAGCATGTTGGCGCCCAGCGCCGCCACGCTGGAGCACCGGCCGCCCTTGCGGAGATAGCCCAACTGCTCCACCAGAAAGCTCACGTCCAGCAGCTCACGCCGCTGCTCCATCCGCTGCTGGATCTCCTGGGCGGTCAGCTGGCCATTTTGAGCCAGCTCCGCCGCCTCCAGCACCAGCAAACCGATGCCGGTAGAGAGATTGCGGGCGTCCACAGGATAGACATTGCCCACCTCCGCCGCCGCGATGCAGGCGTTCTGGTAGCAGGCGGACATGTCGCCGGAGATGTGGAAATGTACCACCGCGTCGGCGCTCTCCAGCTCCTTGCGGAAGAACTCCTCATAGTCGTACACCGACACCGCAGCCGTGGAGCACATGCTGCCGCCCTTGGCCACATGGTCGTAGATCTCGTCGGGTGTGATATCCACACCGTCCACCAGCGATTCGCCGTCCCGGACGATGTACAGCGGCGCGATGCCGATGCGGTAGCGCTCTACCAGCTCGGGGGACAGGTCGCAGGTGCTGTCTGCGGAAATTTTTATATTCATATGATGCAGATTCCTTTGTTTCAATGCCCGAAAACGGGCGGGATATCTTTATGGTATCATAACGTGGGCCATACCGCAAGCTTTTTTACAGATACCGGTCGATCCGCTGGCGCAGCTGCGTCAGCTTTTCCTGCAGCTTCTGGCGGTTCTCCTGTGCCCGCAGACGGTTTTCCTGCACCTCGTCGTGCCACTGGCGCACGTCCTCGTCCATGGCGGCGCGCAGCTGCTGGGGAATGGCGCGGATGCGGTTGATGGTGTCCAGCGACTCTGCCGTGCCCCGCAGCAGATCGTCCATCCGGGTATCGTGGGCGGGGTAGAGGCCCCGGCGGAAGTTGTCCAGCACCACCTCATACCGGCGGCAGGCGTTGGCAATGGAGTCCTCCCACGAAATATAAATTTCCTTTTGCGCATTCTCGCCCACCTGCCGCATCAGCTCCCGCTGGGGCAGCAGACGGCGCAGCATGGCCGCCATGGAATCGGCGTTTTCCTGGATGAAAAAGCCGTTCTGTCCGTCGGTCACATCCTCGGCGGCGCAGCTTCCGGCGATCAGCACGCTGGCAAGGCCGCAGGCCGCCGCCTCGCGCACCACAAGGCCGTTGGTGTCAAAGGTGGAGGGGAACAGGAACAGGTCGGCGCGGCAATACCACGCCCGGATGATCTCCCGGTCATAGCAGGGCGCCAGAAAGAATACCTTGTCGCAGAGCGCCAGCTCCTCGGCGTAGGCCCGGATGGCGTCGCCGTCGGTGCCCTTGCCCACGAACACCATGCGGAAGTCCCGGCCCTCGTCCTTCAGCTGCTTCAGGGCGTCCAGAATGATCCGCAGACCCTTGTACCACATCATGCGGCCCACGAACAGCAGCAGCGGCACGCCCTCCGGCAGGTCAAGACCCTCGCCCACGGCGCGGATCTTCTCCTCCAGCAGCCGTCCGGCGGGGAAGTCCACGCCGTTGGGCATGACGATATACTCCCCCTGATAGCCCAGCGAGCGGAGGTTCTCTCCCGCGCCGTGGCTGACCGTCCACACCTCGTCACAGGCGGAGATGTTCTCCACCAGCAGCTTGATGGAGGCCTCCTGCAACCGCTTGCTGTGGATGGCGTTGGCGATGTCGATATCGAATTTGGTGTGATAGGTGAACACCAGCGGCACATGCAGCCGCTGCCGCAGCATCCGGGCCAGCACCGTGGAGGTGACAGGACAGTGGCTGTGGATCAGGTCAATGTGACGGCCCTCCACCTGCTCCATCAGCTCCGGAGACAGGGGGAAGCCCGCCCGGTAGCCCACCAGCTTCGTCATGTCGATGCTGGGATAGCGCAGCACCGGGAAGGGATAGGCGCTGTCGTCGGCATCGGGGTAATAGGGCGTCACCACCGTGGCGTCGCCGTAGCCCTTTTGGATGACGGTGGCGTAGTTGGTGACGGCGTTGGCCACGCCGTCGATCACCGGCGGGAAGGAATCGTTGATGAGACAAATACTGCGTTTTTCGGCCATAGAAGCGGCTCCTTTCCGATGTTATTGTCAGGTGGCTCTATTATAATCGATTCCCGCTTCCGGTGCAACCGTCGGGACAGGTTTCTTTTCGATTGTATTCCCGGCGGAAAACTGGTATAATGGGGAAAAATAAGAAAAGGGAGGCGGGAGAATGGCAGACCTGAACACCAATGTGCGCTACATCAAGGGTATCGGCGAGACACGAGCCAAGGCGCTGGAAAAGCTGGGCGTCCGTACTTTGCGGGATCTGATTGGCTTCTTTCCCCGCCGCTATGAGGACCGCAGCGTCATCTATCCCATTGCGGAGCTTCCCGTGGGGGAGACGGCCTGCTGCCGGGCCATGATCGCCGCCGTCCCCACCAGCCGCCGCATTCCCGGCGGACGCACGGTGGTGAAGGTGCGGGCGGTGGACGAAACCGGCACGCTGGACGTGACCTTTTTCAATCAGGCGTACCGCCAGAGCCTTCGCCCCGGCGACAGCTTCGTGTTCTGCGGCAAGGTGGAGGGCAACCTCCTGCGCCGCCAGATGGTGAATCCCCTGATGGAGCCGGACGGGCAGCACCAGCTGACGGGCCGTATCATGCCGGTGTATCCGCTGACCAGGGGCGTCAGCCAGCTGCTGCTGCAAAAGGCGGTGCGGCAGGGGCTGGACGCGTGCCGGGAACTGCTGCCGGACGTGCTGCCGGATGCAGTGCGCATGACCCATCAGCTGTGTTATGTCAACTATGCCTATGAGAACATCCACTTTCCCGCCAGCTTCGAGGCACTGGCCCAGGCTCACCGGCGGCTGGTGTTCGAGGAGCTGTTTCTTGTCACCTGCGGGCTGCATTTGCTGCGCTCCCGGCGGGTGGACGTGGCGGGCCCGATGTGCCGTGCCGCTGACATGCAGCCCTTCTATGACGCGCTGCCCTTCCCACTGACGGACGCCCAGCGCCGCGCCATCGGCGACGCAGTGGGGGACATGACCTCCTCGCGGCCCATGAACCGGCTGTGTCAGGGCGACGTGGGCAGCGGCAAGACCATGGTGGCCGCCGCCTGCGTGTGGTTTGCGGCCCAGAGCGGCTGGCAGTCGGCGCTGATGGCGCCCACGGAAATTCTGGCCCGGCAGCATTATGAGAATCTGTCGCCGCTGCTGGAGCGGTTCGGCATCTCCTGTGCGCTGCTGACCGGCTCCACGAAAGTGAAAGAGCGCCGCGCCATTCTGGAGGGATTGGCCGACGGCAGCATCGGCCTTTGCATCGGCACCCACGCCCTGCTGACGGAGGATGTGCAGTACCAAAGGCTGGGCCTGGTGGTCACCGACGAGCAGCACCGCTTCGGCGTGGCTCAGCGGTCGGCACTGGGACAGAAGGCGGAGAATCCCCATATGCTGGTGCTGTCCGCCACCCCCATTCCCCGGACGCTGGCGCTGATCATCTACGGCGATCTGGATGTGTCCGTCATTGACCAACTGCCGCCGGGACGGCAGAGGGTGGACACCTTCGCCGTGGACGAGCGGTATCGGGCGCGGCTGAACGGCTTCATCCGCAAGCAGGTGGAGGAGGGGCATCAGGTGTTCATCGTCTGCCCGCTGGTGGGCGACGGCGACGAGCTGCCCGACGAGCGCAAGGCCGTGACGGCCTATGCAAAGGCCTTGCAGGAGGAGACCTTCCCCGACCTGAGGATCGCGGTACTTCACGGCAAAATGAAGCCCAAGGAGAAGGAGGCCGTCATGGCGGCCTTTGCCGGCGGCGAGGCGGATATTCTGGTGTCCACCACCGTGGTGGAGGTGGGTGTGGACGTGCCCAACGCCACGCTGATGGTGGTGGAAAACGCCGAGCGCTTCGGCCTGAGCCAGCTGCACCAGCTGCGGGGCCGTGTGGGCCGGGGCAAAGCGAAGAGCTACTGCGTGCTGGTGTCGCAAGGCGGCGGTGAGGAGACAAAGCGCCGCCTGAAGGCCCTGACGGACACCAACGACGGCTTCAAGATTGCGGAGGAGGACTTGAAGCTCCGGGGCCCCGGCGATTTCTTCGGCCAGCGGCAGCACGGCCTGCCCATGCTGCAAATTGCCGACCTCAACTGCGACATGCTTTTGCTATCCGAGGCCCAGACCGCCGCACGGGAGCTGCTGGCCGGTGACGACCAGCTGACCGCACCGGAGCACCGGCGGCTAAAGCAGCGCATCGACGAGCTGTTTGCGCTGAACGCGGAGAGCTTAAATTAAGTTCCCTTATTTTACTATTCCCCACATAAAAAAGAGACACCGGCGGTGTCTCTTTTTGCGTTATTCCTCCGGGTTCCACAGCGCCACCGCCTCTTCCGTAAACGGGGCGTTCTGCAGATCCAGCAGCTTGGTGGTCAGCAGCCGGGAGAAGTTGGTCATCACCGCCGTGGACAGCACAAAGCTGTTGACATCCGCCGCATCGGCGCTCTCCGCCGCCAGCAGCTGGGCCGCCATGCTCTCCACCATGGAGACGAAGACACGGGCGGAATCGGTGTACTGACCCACAAAGGCCTCGTAGGTCTTTTTCACCTCGTCCTCCGTCAGGCCGTTGGGCAGGATCTTCTGGATCTCCGACATGGTCAGGCTCTGCTTCAAGGCGCAGATCATGATCAGGTAGGCGATGTGGATGCGGTTATACTTTTTCTTCTCCGGCGCAGGCATCAGCTTCATGCGGACATAGTTGTTGATGGCGCTGGTTGTGATGATCTGCTCCTCCTTCTCCTTTTTGGGCAAAAAGGGCAGATACCGGCTCAGCAGCGTCAGCACCTGATCCATATAAAGGCCCAGCGTGGGGATCTGCTCCCATGTGGGCAGGCGGTAGTGCTGCAAATAGTGGCTCCACCGGCGAAGCTTTCCGGCCACCAGCCGGGAATCGTAAATCTCCTGCATCGTTCTTTTCTCTCTCCCGCGTGTGTATTTATCGGAATTATAGCATATACTGCGGAAAATGACAAGTCAAATCGCCGGACGCTATTGACATGTCCCGAAAACTCTATATAATAATATCATTCATTAGATATAAGAGAGGTATCTATCATGTCCTTTGTGATCTCTACCGATACATCCGCCAATCTGCCCACCGCCGAGCTGCAATGGCACCAGCTGTATCTGCTGCCGTTCTCCTATATTGTCAACGAGGTCGAGCACCAGTGTCTTGACCTGTCCGCCTTTGACGGCGACGCCTACTACGAAATGCTGCGGCACACGCCCGCCAGCACCTCCATGATCTCCATGGATCAGTACCGCCAGCTGTGGGAGCCGCTGCTGGAGGAGGGCCACGACATTCTCCACGTGGGCATGTCCTCCGGCATCAGCGGCGCGTACCAGTCGGCGGTGATGGCCGCCCGTGAGCTGCGCGAGGAGTATCCCCAGCGGCGGCTGGTGGTGTTCGACACCCGCGCCGCCTCGCTGGGCGAGGGCATTCAGGTGCTTCACGCCGCCACATGCCGCGAGGCGGGCTATACACTGGACGAGACGGTGCGTGAGCTGGCGGAGCTGCGTCCCCGTATCCGCCAGATCTTCACCGTGGACGACCTGATGCACCTGCGCCGGGGCGGCCGGGTGTCCGGCGTCGCCGCCGCCGTAGGCACAGCCCTGCGGATCAAGCCGCTGCTGAAGGGCGATGAGGCGGGCCGCATCGTGGTGTTCGGCAAGGTGCAGGGCCGCAAGCGCTCCGTCCGTGCGCTGGCGGACAACTTCGCCGCCAACGCCGAGCTGCTGGGCCGCTGGCCCATCGGCATCGCCCACGCCGGATGCCGGGACGAGGCGCTGGCGCTGGCCGCCATGCTGAAGGAGTACGACCCCAAGGCCCGTATCATCCTCGTGGACTACGAGCCTGTCACCGGCAGCCACGTAGGCCCCGGCGCGCTGGCCATGTTCTATGTGGCGAAGGAGCCGTGGTCTTCGGCTATTTGCTGAATACTTTTCGTTCTTTCCCAACGGACTTTGTGCGTCCTGCCCATAGACACAGTGTTGGAGATAAGCCTATAATAGCAGTAGACTTTTGAAAAGGAGAAAACACCGTATGATGCTTCGCGCCTGTTGTGATAGCTGTCTGTCCATGTGTTGCATGGGCACGCTTCGCTGTGCGCTGGAAGGTCATACGTTTTCCCGCCGCGTCAAATAGGCGCGGAAGGTGTGTTGATTCACGCAGAGGGTGTATGAGCTTTCATACACCCTCTGCTTTTTTCTACATATCATAAGAAAAAGAAAGGAACGATATCATGGCTATTTATCATTCTGTGTCGCAGCTTGTGGGCAATACCCCGCTGCTGAGCGTAGATAACTATGTCCGTCAGCGTCAGCTGCCCGCCACCATTCTGGCGAAGCTGGAGCGCTTCAACCCCGCCGGCAGCGCCAAGGATCGTATCGCGCTGGAAATGCTGGATCAGGCGGAGGCCACCGGCGCTTTGCAGCCCGGCGGCACCGTGATCGAGCCTACCTCCGGCAACACCGGCATCGGTCTGGCAGCCATGGCTGTGGCGCGGGGCTACCGGGTGATCCTCACCATGCCCGCTTCCATGAGCGCCGAGCGCCGGGCCATGCTGAAGGCCTACGGCGCGGAGCTGGTGCTGGTGGAGACCGGCGGCATGGCCGGTGCCGTGACAAAGGCGGAGGAGCTGGCCGCGTCCATTCCCGGCAGCTTCATCCCCAGCCAGTTCGATAACCCCGCCAACCCCGCCGCCCACTACAAGACCACCGGCCCGGAGATCTGGCGGGACGCCGAGGGTCACGTGGACATTTTCGTGGCCGGTGTCGGCACCGGCGGCACCATCAGCGGCGTGGGCCGCTACCTGAAGGAGCAGAACCCCAGCATCCGCATCGTGGCGGTGGAGCCCGCCTCCTCTCCTCTGCTGAGTCAGGGCCACGCAGGCCCTCACGGCTTGCAGGGCATCGGGGCCAACTTCGTCCCCAGCAACTATGACAGCTCTGTGGTGGATGAGATCGTCACCGTCACCGACGAGGACGCTTACCGCACCGGCCGTCTGCTGGCCCGTACCGAGGGCGTTATGGCCGGTATCACCTCCGGTGCCGCTCTGTGGGCTGCCGACGAACTGGCCCGCCGCCCCGAAAACAAGGGCAAGACCATCGTGGCGCTGCTGCCCGACGATGGCAACCGTTACCTGTCCACACCCCTTTGGTCGGAGGAATAACCGTGTACGAGGAATATATCTGCAACGCGGCCCGCACAATGGCCGAAACCATGAAAAACGCTGACATTCCCATGTACGGCAGCCGCCTGCGCCTGCCTGACCGCAAGGCTATCATCACACTGCTGAAGGAAATGCGTCAGCTGATGTTCCCCGCCTATTTCGGCGACCCCGCCCTGATGACGCTGGCGGCGGCGGACTACGCCGCGCTGCTGCTGGAGCGGATCGAAACCAGTCTTTCCCAGCAGATTGCGCTGGCGCTGCCTCTGGAAGACGAGGGCCGCGCACCCCAGATCGCCCGCGAGGTGGTGGAGCAGCTGCCCCGCATCCAGCAGCTTCTGCTGACGGATATTGACGCCATTTTTGACGGCGACCCCGCCGCCCAGAACCGGGAGGAGATCGTGCTGGCCTATCCCGGCCTGTTCGCCATCTTCGCCTATCGGGTCAGCCACGAACTGTACCTGCGCCACGTGCCCACCATCCCCCGCATGATGACGGAGTACGCCCACAGCCGCACTGGTATCGATATTCACCCCGGCGCGCAGATCGGCAGCTATTTCTTCATCGACCACGGCACCGGCATCGTGGTGGGCGAGACCACCGTTATCGGCGACAATGTGAAGCTGTATCAGGGCGTGACGCTGGGCGCACTCAGTCCCCGCGGCGGTCGCGCTCACAGCAGCGGCAAGCGCCATCCCACCGTGGGTGACGGCGCCACCATCTACTCCGGCGCGTCCATCTTCGGCGGCGAGACGGTCATCGGTGAAAACGCCGTGGTGGGCGGCAACGCCTTCCTTACCGAGTCCGTGGAGGACAATGCCCGCGTGGTGATCCGTCCCCCGGAAACCTTTATTCACAATTTGTAAACAATCATTCTGTAATAAAAAATCGGTGCAAACATGCCGTATTTCCGGTTTTTTCGCGCGATGCGGTGATATGGGACAATCATTCATTATTTTTCAGAAACACCAGCAAAGTGCAGTCACCGCTTCTAAGGCAGCACTGTGCTTCACCGAAAAACAAAGAGCGGAGAGGGATTATCCCTCTCCGCTTTTTACGAATTGTATTGGTCTAATATCGCTTACTTGCCGAAGTAGCGGTTCAGCAGACCCTCGAAGGCCTTACCGTGGCGGGCCTCGTCGCGGGCCATTTCATGGACGGTGTCATGGATAGCGTCCAGATTGTACTGCTTGGCCAGCTTGGCCAGCTCGAACTTACCGGCAGTAGCACCGTTCTCGGCGTCCACGCGCATCTGCAGATTCTTCTTGGTGCTGTCGGTGATGACCTCGCCCAGCAGCTCGGCGAACTTGGCGGCGTGCTCGGCCTCCTCCAGACCGGCCTTCTCCCAGTACAGGCCAATCTCGGGATAGCCCTCACGATGAGCCACACGGGCCATGGCCAGATACATACCCACCTCGGAGCACTCGCCCTCGAAGTTGGCGCGCAGACCGTTGATGATCTCCTTGCGAACTTCCTCGGGCACGTTGTCGCCGAACACCTTGCCGACGCCTACCACATGCTCGGCAGCCCAGGACTTCTCCTCGGCCTGCAGGGTGAACTTCTCACCGGAAACATGGCACACCGGGCACTCAGCGGGGGGAACATCACCTTCATGAACATAACCGCAAACAGGGCAGACCCACTTCTTCATAACTTTTTACCTCCATTGTCGTAATTAAATATTTGTTTTGTTCTTATTTTGACGCTGCTCTTGTCCAAAAAGCAGCCATTGTCAACTGATTTTCTCTTTCGCCAGGCACTGATTGCACCGACCGTAGAATGTAACGCTGTAGCTCTCCTGCCGTCCCACCTGAGCCAGATCCGGGGCGTCCACCGGAATGGGCGGCAGGTCGATGACCGCGCCGCAGCCGCGGCAGATAAAGTGTCCGTGAGGGGCGACGTTACCGTCGTAGCGATCCTCGCCATCCACACAGCCGATAACCTGCACCGCACCCTCGCTGCGGAAGCGGGCCAGATTACGGTACACCGTGGCCAGCGACAAATCGGGGATCTGTGGCTTCAGCTGGGTGTACACCCATTCCGCCGAGGGATGGCACGTGGTGGAGCGCAGGCACTTCAAAATTGCCTCTCGCTTAGGACTGTATCTTCTGGCTGTCTCCATTGGCATTCCCCCTTTCTTTAATCGCTAACAATTATTGTTTGCATTAGTATACTACCACACCCTTTTGGATTTGTAAAGAGCTTTTTTGAAATTTTTCGGAAAAATTGGTCCCGTCAAGATTTATGCGCAAAATTGTTTGCAGGCTCCGGCTGAATGAAGTCAGCCGGCAATGAAGGCGTCGTCCATGGTCGCCTCCAAGTGCT
>QWCN01001106.1_pt1 | contig 44205 bp, 33 predicted proteins | sample 1972711 | NCBI WGS metagenome assembly QWCN01 (sample SAMN09866707, study PRJNA288562) | Human gut metagenome isolate term1_stool, whole genome shotgun sequencing... | isolation source: gut | host: Homo sapiens | place: USA: California
CAGCGGTGTCCCACCTCTTCCCATTCCGAACAGAGAAGTTAAGCCCGCTCACGCCGATGGTACTGCCTGCAAAGCGGGAGAGTAGGTAGCCGCCTTTTTCAGATAAGAGAGGATATTCCGGTCAAGACGGGGATATCCTCTTTTTTTGTTTCCTTTTTGCCGTGCCGGTAATCCGTCAAGGCCGTTTGTCCCTTGGTAAGGGAGTGATTAAAAAATGAATTCCTTGCAAGCCAGATATATACAAAATATAAGCAGCGAGAAATGAGACAGAAATGGAAGAAAGCAACATCTTACTAAAAAATAATTTTAAGATTACTTGCAGATAAACAATATATTGAATATCCTTGTAAATATGATTAAAGAGATAAATGTATTTTTATTCCGTTGTATGAGGAAACTGGGAATGCAGTCCTTATACTATCGGTTGCTCTACCCCTTTTATCACTCTCCTTCCGCCAGGACAGAGAGAGAATATATAGAAAGGGCATGTGACCGTTTGTATACACTTCATCCGGATGTGGGCCAATCCTCTTTGTCTCAAAATAAATTGGAACGACCGTTTCAATACGATTTACAGATTATTGTACCGGCTTATAATGTAGAATCATATATAGCAGAATGTATAAATTCCATATTGGCGCAGCGCACATCTTTCCGCATTCTCGTTACAGTAGTGAATGACGGCTCTACCGATCAAACCTTTTCCGTCTTGCAACGCTATGCAGACTGTCCGGAGATATGCATAATCCAGCAAGAGAATAAAGGATTCTCGGGAGCAAGGAATGCAGCTTTGAAACATATTCGTGCATCTTATATTATGTTCGTGGATGCAGATGATAAACTACCAGAAGGTGCCGTTGAATCTTTGATGCGTTCGGCACTGCGTACGGATGCAGATATCGTGGAAGGCGGGTATAGCCGCTTTGTGGGAGAATGTACGACTTTTACTTTCCGCCATTCGGAGAGTTTTACCCGGGATTGGAGCATATTGTATGGATTCCCGGTGGGGAAAGTCTATAAGTCTTGGTTGTTTGAGGACGTGGTTTTTCCATTGGGCTATTGGTTTGAGGATACAATCTGTATTTATCTTCTCTATCCACGTTGCAAGGCTGTAGCTACCATAAAGGATGTTGTCTATTTGTATCGGCAGAACGAACAAGGTATCACTTTTACTTCCCGGGGGAATATCAAGACGTTGGACGCTCTATGGGTGACCCGCCGTTTGTTGGCCGACAGCAAGCGGATGGGAATTCCTGCTACACAGGCTTTGTACGACATGTTGTTGTTGGATTTAAGCGTGAACCAGACCCGTTTTGTGACCTTGGATGATATGGTCCATCAGGATGCTTTTATGGTCAGTGCGGCATTGTTGCAGGAATATTTTCCCCGTTATCGTACGGAGAACATTCGCCTACGTCCTTTGGAGCAGGCTTTTCTCCATTACGATTACGGGGCTTACAGGCTTTATGGCAAATGCTATCTCGGTGTGTGAAATAGTTACATGCCGTCCTTGGCTCTATGGACATACGACCTTCCGGCCTTCGATGATGTAGATGCCTTTTTTCATCTCTTTTACAGGGCGTCCGGACAAATCATATACTGACTTCATGGTTCTATCCCCGTGATGGCGGACCGGTTCAACAGACGAACCGCCTTCTCCGGTGGAGAAATCGGTCACCCTGTTGCTCATCGTGTTCAACGCCCTGACATCCGTTGCTTCCAATGCCCGATTGTATAGGATAAGGTCGTCCATCCTCACGTCCACAGACCCCCAAAAAGAACCATAGCCCAAATAGAAATTAGGGCAGGACTGGATGAAATCCATGACCTTATTATAATCGAAGTCCTTTGCGTCCGTAATATCGGAGCCATTACAGTACCCGACATATTCAACGTCACGTATCCTGCTTCCGTTGACATATATGCAACAGCCTTCTGTACGTGAAACAGTGAGCGTGACCAGGCTCCATTTACCGATAGGAATTCGCTCGGAGATAATACTACCAGGATGGTTGATGTCGAACCAGTCTTTGCCATTGTTAAAGCCTACGTACGAATTGCCTGTAAGGTACAACCGGGTGTTGGCCGCAGGATTATAGAAAGACCATATTGCATCCCACGGAATGTCGTCGGTACGTTTCACCCATAAAGATACGGTCATACCTTCCAAACGCTCGTTCCTTAGCGGATTGGGCATTTGTGTGTAGCTGCAATAGCCGCTTGCACCGAAATACTGGTGCAGGATGTTGCCGTTACGCAGGCTGTCCTTTTCTAACGACGGTTTGTTGTTGCCGCCTTGCGACAAACGCCTTGCCGTTTGCGTGTGGTCGTATGCATTGACAAAAGGCTCCTGGTCGAAATCATAATATGCTTTTATGCCGCCAAGCCAGTCTCCGTCGGGCAGGGATTCCTTGCGGGCCGTGACGTGGAACGTATCAGTCCAAAAGTAGGCACCGCAGGACAGTTCGCAGGATAATTGCACGGGGACATCTTCCGTCAGGCCGGCCGGGTTGTATCGTCCGGTATGGGAAACCACGTCCGGTGTGTCGGACTCCCATTTGGCGTTGACATTGATTTCCTTCTCCAGTCCATACAAGTCTATGTTACGCGAGATGTATTGATTGTCTTTGACCGGAATGGCGGTCGTATTGAGTGTGTAGGCCAAGGCGCATGCATCTTCCATTCGGTATCCCCATACATTTGTTCCGTTGTCGCCACATGCAGTGAAACAGATGGCTTTGATGGTGGTCGGTTCCATTTGTTGCTCCGTCACGACTCCTTCGTAAACCGTACCGTTCAGGTTCAAGGTGATGTATGAATTGCCGTCATATATCTTCCAAGTTCCGCTGTATGCCCCTTCTACCTTCCCGTCTTCGCGGAGCAGGATTTCTGTGGGGGCGGCCTCTTCGTAGGCGGCATGGTTTTGCCCGTAGGGATGGATGAGGACGTGATAACGGCCTGCTACCTCTTTAGAATCGAACCGTTGAGAAGAGGCAATCTGACGGTCGCCTGTCGTTTCTCCGTGGAACTCGAACGGAGCGGCTACGGGCCAGCCGGAACGGTTCAGGAACAGTTGGTGCACACGAACCTGATGTCCCGCCGTCCCGTCATTGAATTTGGTATGGTAAACCAAGTAAGTGCGTCCGTCCTCTGCGGCAAGCACGGAATTATGTCCTTGTGCACGTTCGCCGACATTCATAAATCCCCAATGGTTGTAGGCTCCCAATAGCTTTTCACCTCGGGTGTCTGCATTGGGACCGTAATTAAGTTTCCAACTTGTGAAGATGGCATCGGTCCCGTTCATGTCCTTGTACGGGCCGTCCGGACGAGACGAACGGAATACGCGCATCTCGTATCCGCCGTTGGGTTCAAGCCCGCCATAACTCATGAACAAGTAATAGTGGTTGCCGATATGTTCGATATAGGAACCTTCGCCCGATACATAACGACCGCCTGCGATTTTCTTTCCGAAGTACGGGTCGGATGTCACGTTAGCCCCTTTCGTATCGAAGTCCCCCGTATAAGTGACGTTGTAGTCCCGCAGACCGGTATTCGGATCTAATTGCAGGATATAGATGCCACCCGACCAAGAGCCGTACGACATCCATAACGTCCCGTCTTCATCGTAGAACACGCAAGGGTCTATGGCGTGCGGCCAATAATCTCCCCATTTTTCCTGTTTATACCGTGCGGGGAGGCTCGATTGCTTCCCGACGACTAATTCCAAGTCGGTTTTGTGGAAAGAAATGCGCTCGTCCGTGTCGCTGCGGAATCCGCTGAATATTACAGGACCCTGATAGACGTAAGGCCCTTCTATGCGGTCGGCCGTAAGCAGGATGATACAAGAGTTCCATTGCGGGCCGTTCAGGCTGAGGTATTGGCACCATTTTCCCAACACAGGATTGTAAATAATGTCCGGAGCCCACATGTTGCCGTCTACGGTCCATGCTGTTTCTTCTCCATTGGTACCGGTACCGGGAAGGGCGCAGTTCCAAGCTGCGGCATCGAAATTACCGAAATCCACCGTTTCGCCGTGAATGGTGATTTTCCGCGTTTGGTGAGTATGGAAAGCGTCCGCCGGAGCTACGTTGGACGTGATTGTCCCGTCCGTATCCACCGTGCCCCAAGGAAAGGACACCCCGGTCCAGTTTTGCAAATCACGGGTTTTGGCAGTGGCCATGTGTGAACCGAGGACGTAATACAGCCTGCTCCCCTCATCATAAACGATAGAAGGGTCGTGCACACTGGTGCGTTGCATGCTTATTGTGGAATATTTGCTTTTCGCATCCTCCGTAGTCATGGGAATCCGGAGAGTTTCCTCTTGTCCGTACGAAGGCAAGGAATGGGATAGCGTAACTGTGAGCACCAGGCTTTTCAATAAGGAATAGAATACTTTTTTCATGACTTTAATCAGGTTAATGGTTTTAAAGCACAAAACGCAACTAACTTTCCTGAAGTTAATTGCGTTTGTATTGAGTTGCGGAGGCCCGACTCGAACGAACGACCTCCAGGTTATGAGCCTGGCGAGCTACCAACTGCTCCACTCCGCGATGTGTTTCTTGATTTCGAGTGCAAAGATAGCGCATTTCCCCCGAACAGCCAAACAAATTGCGGATTATTTTCGTGAAAATGCGAATGTGACTGTCTCGTTGCCAGTGGAGCGTCCCGTGTCCTTTGTCTTGCAGCGGTGGCAGGTCGTCATTGGTCCTGTACAGGGATATAGTCTATTTGACTTTCTTCGTCGGTGGCCTCCAGTTTGAAGATGACCGGCCTGAGACCGTCGTTACAACTACAGATGGCCATGCCCGGTTTACTTATCCAATCGCCGTAGTAGAACGGTTCTTTCGTTGCGCCGTGGGCCAACGCAAATACATATTGGTAAATCGCTTTCCAAGCCTCGTCGCAAAATCCGTCGGGTTTGGCATAGTCTGCATAAAACACCTGTCCTTCGCGGAGCATCGGGCAGGGCCGTAGTCCAGCCGCACCGTATTCCTTGGCCAAGTCCTCGTTGAACATTTTGCGGAGGACCGTAATTTTCACTTTCTTCATCCTGTCCTGTTTTTATTGTTTCTGCAGTCGGTGGGAAAGCCCAATCTGCCGTATGCAAAATTACGGAAAATCTATAGAATAACTTCGAAAAACGGGAGAAATGGCACTAAATGGCTTGATTCCAATGCCGTTATGGTGCCAGATGATGACAAGCCGAAAAAACAGGAAACGCAAAGAAAAGCGGATTTAAGAAGGAAAACGGTTTGCAAATCATTATTTAAAACAAAGGCAATACGACCGTAAAGTCCATATCTGACTTTTTGATTTCTATGCGATGCCCATGAATGCGGCATTGTTCTTCCAAGTTTTTCAGTCCGACACCGTTCCTGTTGACAGTGTTCCTAAGTTGCAGGTTATTGGTGACAATAACATGTTCTTTGTTGATACGGATATCTATCTTTAAGGGAAAATCCCTCGTATTTATATTATGTTTCAAGGCATTTTCAATCAGCATTTGGATGCTTGCCGGAACGATATGTTTACGCAAGGCTTCTTTGTCATACGTCATGTGGATGCACAGGGTTTCACCGAAACGGATTTGTTCAAGATAGATGTACGCATTTACAAAGTCAAGCTCTTCTTGCAAATTCACTTTGGCTTCTTCTTGTGTGAGAAGCAGATATCGGTACACGGATGAGAGCTTTTTGGCAAACAAGTTCGCTTTGCCGGCATCCTGATAGGTCAAGGCGGAAAGCACATTCAGGCAATTGAACAGAAAATGCGGGTTGATTTGCCTTTTCAGGTTCTCAAGCTGATACTTCGCCTTTTCCTGTTCGACCTTTGCCAACCGGGCTTTGTTTGCGAGGAACAAGTTGTTGTAGAAGAATGCTTCAATGATGAGCACAATGATGCTATTGCATAGTATCGCAGGCAACAGACGTTGCCACAAACTCTCCGGCTCGTCAAATCGGGCAGGACGACTTATTAGATAATAGAGGATGAACAAGCTGCCTATGGCCAGATTGGATACTACGACGTTGGCCACGATAGACAGCGCATCGGTGTTCTTTTGGCGTTTGTGCAGTAATGCCACCAACTTATAATCAGCGTATCCAATGATAATACACATGGGGACATTCATGGCGAAATTAAGCAAGATGACTTCACCCTGGAAAGAACCGGCCAAGGCCGAGAAAGTGGCGATGCAGGCTGCCAGTGTCAGGATAGCAAGCAAGACAACGCCCCAAAACATACGCTTCCCTACCATATCTCCATCATGTGTTAAAGGCCATCCATCCATTTAAGAAAACTGTCGGCACGGCTACGGCTCACGATTACTTCAAACGGGCATTCCGGCGAAAAACTTACCAGCAAACGGCCTCCGAAAAACTTCGAGACTTTCCTTACTGATTTTATGTGGGCAATACAGCTACGTGACACCCGGAAGAAGTCATTGCGTTCAAGCATGGTTTCCAATTGCTCCAACGAGTAGTTTATGATGTAACGCTTGCCACCGAATGTCTGCAGGTAGTTATATTTCTCTTCGCTGTAGAAGAACGCAATATCCCGTGCGTCCACATGCCGGAACGTATCACCGACAGAGATGAGGAACCGTTTTTTCTTGACACTGCCGAGATAGGTGCTTGCCAAAGAGCGGTATTCCCCGGAAGAGGGATTGGGCAAATTGTTTGCCTCGAATTTCGCCAAAGCCCTTTCCAAGTCTTTCTCTTCAATAGGTTTCAACAAATAGTCAATGCTGTTTACACGGAATGCACGCAAGGCATATTCATCGTATGCTGTTGTGAAAATGACGGGAGTGCTCACCGGCATACGCTCAAACACATCAAAACACAATCCGTCGGATAGGCGTATGTCGACAACCAGCAAATTAGGAATGGTCTTCCTCAACGTGCATAGTGCATCCTTCACGCTGTCCGCCCATGCCTGTAGGTGATAACCGGGGCGCAGGATGGTCATCATACGTTTCATTTCCTCGTATGCGAAAGGTTCGTCTTCTATAATCATGTAGTTAACCATATTGCAAAAGTACATCAATTCCACGTTTTCAGGAATAAAATCCAATTAAAACCCATATTTGAAACCAGCCATTATGTGAAATGCCCGACCAAATTCCCAACTGTCGTCACCCTTGAACGCATTGGCAAATCCCTTGTAGCTTCTGTCTGACATTTTGACGGTATGATACAAACTCGTGCCCATCTCTGCATAAATGTATGATTTCTTTCCTGTTTTATATTCCGGACGGATATAGGCGCGCATTCTCGTGGCGCCATATATCTTATAATCCCCGTTTCGTTTGGCCACGGCAGACATTCCATCCATGTCAATGGGGACAAGCGAGAGCCTGAACCTGTCGGGAAACTCCCTTGACACGGATGCTTTCATGTGGCCTGCCACTTCCACATTCACCTCATACGGCCCGGTAATGTTCCATTTCAAGAACCCCATAGGCATGATTAGGGGAACTCCGTAAGAGTTTGTTAATCCTGCGCCTGCTCCGATGTCCAAATTGTCTCTTAGCTTATAAGCGAAGATAACTGCGCCGTTTGCCAGTATGCTCTTGAAAGAAATGTCTTTTGGCACGGTATAAACCCCAATGCCGAGCGAAGCCATCATATACCACCTTGGGGAAAAGGGGCGCAGGTGTGACACGTTGAAAGCCACGTTCAATACATCGTTCGGATTGGCTTCGGCAGCCATGCCTTCATTGTTCATGTGGGCATACATCCCGCTCAGCGTGCCCGACCATACTACCGGCTGTTTCCTTGCATTTTGTTTCGCTGAAAATAGAAATGTGTACCGGCCTCTGAGTTGCCACATATCGCCGGCACCTAACTTTTCATTATCTTCATCTTTCATGAACTTCCGTGAAGGCGTGTAGCCTGCTTCTATATGGCCTTGTCCGTAAACACTTTTGACGGCGAATCCTAAAACCACTAAAAACAATATTTTTTTCATTTCGTTTTTTCGGCAAAAATAAAACCGACTTGTCAGTAAGAAAAATGAAAGCTGACGAGTTGCGAAATACGGAAGATGGATTGTGATATAAGATAGATGAATTTCTTTTTCAGAAGCTAAGTGGCGGCAATAATTTCCATGTTAATTTGAGCCGGGCTTACCCGTTTCGGGTAAAAAGGGCAGGCTTTTTTGCAGGACAGAAACGAAAATTAAGGGGGAAATATTGCCTGCTTGCCGGATTTCGCTTACATTTGTAACAGTTATGACTGTTTCGAAGACAAGGACACGATTGGTGGATGTGGCGCGCGGGCTGTTTGCCAAGCAAGGGCTGGAGAATACGACGATGAACGATATTGCCGTAGCCTCGGGCAAAGGACGCCGTACGCTTTACACCTATTTCAAGAATAAGGAAGACATTTATTTTGCCGTGATAGAAACGGAGTTGGAGCATCTTTCGGCCCAGTTGTCGGAAGTGGCCAATAAAAGGATGGACTTGGAGGAAAAACTGGTGGAAATCATTTATGTCCATTTGCATTCCATTAAAGAGGTTGTGTTGCGCAACGGTAATTTGCGTGCCGAATTCTTCCGTAATATCTGGATGGTGGAGAAGGTGAGGAAACATTTCGACCAAAAAGAAACGGAGTTTTTCATCGGGGTGTTGAAAGAAGGAGTCGCTTCGGGTGAGTTTTCCATAGAGAATGTGGCATTGGTGGCCGATGTGATGCACTATTGCGTGAAAGGGTTGGAGGTGCCTTACATCTACGGCCGCTTGGGAGAGGGACTGAACAAGGCGGAAACGCGCCGTATGGTGAAGACATTGATACACCGCGCATTGCGGGGTGAACGTTGACAGATAATATATTTAACCATTAAATAATAAAAAAGATTATGGGATTATTGACAGGAAAGACGGCTTTGGTGACGGGTGCCGCCCGCGGTATCGGTAAGGCCATTGCCCTGAAGTTTGCCGCCGAAGGCGCGAACGTGGCTTTTACGGATTTGGTAATTGATGAAAACGGGCAGGCTACCGAGGCAGAAATCGCCGCTTTCGGCGTGAAGGCCAAAGGCTACGCTTCCAATGCGGCTGATTTTGCACAGACGGAAGAAGTGGTGAAGCAGGTGAAAGAGGATTTCGGCTCGATAGATATTCTGGTAAACAATGCCGGTATCACTAAAGACGGCTTGATGTTGCGTATGACGGAGGCGCAGTGGGACGCCGTGATTGCCGTCAATCTGAAGTCGGCTTTCAACTTCATCCACGCTTGTACGCCTATTATGATGCGCCAAAAGGGCGGTTCCATCATCAACATGGCTTCCGTGGTGGGTGTACACGGCAATGCCGGACAGTGTAACTATTCGGCTTCCAAGGCCGGTATGATTGCTTTGGCCAAGTCCATAGCCCAGGAGATGGGAGCCAAAGGTATCCGTGCCAATGCCATAGCACCGGGCTTTATCGAAACGGCTATGACGGCAGCATTGTCGGACGACGTGCGTGCGGAATGGTGCAAGAAGATACCTTTGCGTCGTGGCGGTACGCCGGAAGACGTGGCTAACGTGGCGCTTTTCTTGGCTTCCGACCTGTCTTCTTACGTGTCGGGACAGGTTATCCAGATTGACGGTGGCATGAACATGTAATCCGTATGGACGTAGTCTACGAAGACAACCACCTCATCATCGTCAACAAAAGCAGTTCGGAGATTGTGCAGGCCGACAAGACCGGCGACAAGCCTTTGGCGGAGATGGTGAAGGAATATATCAAACAGAAGTACCACAAGCCGGGGAACGTGTTCCTCGGCGTGGTGCATCGTTTGGACCGCCCCGTGAGTGGCTTGGTGGTCTTTGCCCGTACCAGTAAGGCTTTGGCCCGGCTCAACGAAATGTTCCGTACGAAAGAAGTGTACAAGACGTATTGGGCCATTGTGGGGAATTGTCCGCCCACGGAAGAAGGGGAATTGGTGCATTGGCTGGTGCGCAACGAAAAGCAGAACAAGTCGTATGCTTATGACAAGGAAAAGCCCGAGGCAAAGAAAGCCATCCTCGATTATAAGCTTATCGGCCGTTCGGAACGTTATTTCCTTTTGGAAGTAGACCTCAAAACCGGCCGTCACCATCAAATCCGTTGCCAGTTGGCCAAGATGGGTTGCCCGATTAAGGGAGACCTGAAGTACGGCTCGCCGCGCAGCAATCCCGACGGGAGCATCTGCCTGCATGCCCGCCGTGTGCGTTTCGTCCACCCGGTATCCAAGCAAGAGATAGACGTGACGGCCCCCGTGCCCGAGGGTAATTTGTGGCATAGCTTTCAAAATGACAAATAGTCATTTCTGGGCTGATGAGAATGGCGTATTTGCAAGCCGGGACGGGAGCGGTTGCAAATAACGGATTCTCGTGCGTCGGGAATCTGACGGAATGCAGCCTTTCGGTTCCAGAGCTTTCTTTTTGATATAGGATATGCCATGTCTTTCCGCATGGCTTTTTTTATGTGTCTTTCCGTCGGGCGTTTCCGCTGTCGTTTTGTTTTTCTTTTTTGAGGCCGTCGGGCTTTCATCTACGTGGAAAAACAGGGTTTTCGGCATCTCTTCTCCACGGTAAGAAGTCGTTTTTCCGTCTTTTGGTACGGGTTGCTCGCAAGTTCTGCAGACATTGGAAAACCGCTTTCAGCCGAATGATTTTTCGTTGTGCTGAAAGCGAATCGCGGAAATGCCGCATGGAAGCAAAAAACGTCCTTTTTACATGGTTTTTTGTTAACGTTTGGCTTCCCTTTGCGGGAAACATCCGTTTTTTGCAGCGGTGAAGAATGAGGTGGGCGCTGTCTTTTTGTCGGCGTCTTATTCCTTTTTCTGACGTTTTGTTCGCAGTTGTCGGCCGGTGTGCTTTGCCGCAATGTCAAGGTCTTCGGTATTTGTGCCGGATTCAGGCTGCATGCTTTGAAAATGCTGCGTCGTGCATTGAAAGATAGAAATTTTTTATTCGTTTGCTTGCGATATTCATATTAATTCCTTAATATTGCATTTGATTTAAAAAACTTTAAAAATATATGATTATGAGAAAAACATGGATTGCAATTGTTGCGACAGTGGTTCTTGGAGTGACAATTTATGGTGGTTATCACGCTTATGGTGCGTATGAACAAAGTAAACAACTGGAAAGTGATTTGTTTCTTGCAAATGTAGAAGCGTTGTCGCAGAATGAGACATCTCCTTCCGATACGGGGCCGGGCGATACTTTTAAATGTAAAAAATGTGGCGTAACGGTTAAGATTTGCGAGAGCAAGAATTTTCATCCATGTTCACCTAATTTATGTGGTTGTTATAAGTGATTTATTCATCAGTATTTGCTGATAAGAATAGAGTAATACGTAACTTGTACTATTGCACAAATTAGTAGTCTGCGTTTGCCCTAAAAGATATGCATTTTTTATGTGTTCATTTTTTAGGGCAATTAAATGTTTGCTATTCCAACTTTAAAAGTAAGAGGTATGAAATATATCCATTATTATATATTTTTTTTGTTCTTCTTTATTGCGTGCAAGGAGAACAAAACTGATATTATCCCTTGTGTTCCACAGACAAAAGTTGATGTGCCTTTGGAAGAAGTGTCTGGGATAAGTTCTTCGTTTATTGACACCGTTCTGTTCGTAAAACTACAAGAACCACAAAATACATTTAGGAATCTTGATAAGCTCAAGATATACGGTGACACTATATACATACTTGATGAAAGGCTATCTAAACTGATGTCGTTTGACAAGGAGGGTAATTTTATCACGCAGTATGGTGAGCGTGGGCGGTCGAGTTCGGAATATGTGAGGGTAAATTCTTTTGATGTGGACAAGCATTACGTTTATCTATATGATGATGCCAGTGAGAAGATGATTTCATTTACCCATGGTGGCGAATTTGTCCAAAAGGTGGAAACTCCTTTTTGGGGAGAGGATTTTAAAGCTTTGGAAAATGGTTCATTTTTGTTTTCGTTAAAGCCCGGAAAGTCAAATGTGAAACTTTGCGTGACAGATTCTCATTTTAACATCAAAAAGGTGTTTTCTTACTTTGATGAGGAAGACCAAGACAATTATTCCAACTATTCCCTTTTTCAAAAAGTGGGTGACAGCATTTATTATACGGATGACATGTCTGATACAACCCATGTGTTTACGCCAAAAGGTGAGTTGGTACATTCTTATCTCTTCAACTTCGGCAAATATGCGCCTCCGTTGGAGGCACGTTATGATGCAGAACAACTGATTGAAGATAAGCATGTCTTTATGTACACCTGCCCATTAATATATGAATCTAAGTTGGTTATGTTTTTGGAGAATCGGCATCTTAGGACTGTTCTATATTATGACATGAGAGAGCGTATTGGTGGAAACAAGGATATAGACAAAGGATTGTCTCCTACGGATATCATTATTCCATTGTGTATGGCCGATGGGTATGTTGTAGGGTATTTGGAAGACTACTGTCTTGACAGGTTTGAGGACAAGACAACATTGCCTGCAGATGTTGTACAGCATTTGGAGAATGGTTATCGCGTTGTGGCATTTTATAGATTGAAACGGTAATTTTAATTCGTATGTGGGGTTTTAAGTTAACTTTGGTATTGCTATTATTGTGGAGTATAGTCTCTTCTTGTAATAGAGATAAGGACGTTTATGCCAATATCATGCAGATGAAATCGAAGCCTGTAACTTTATCGTGTGATTCCATGCGTCTTATTTCCTATAAGAATAGGGTAGATACTTTTCCAAAACAATTTTATTGGGTTGTATATTCAGATTCTGTAGATTGTTCTTCTTGTAGGTTGACAAACTTAGTGCATTGGAATGATTTTATCTATGAAATAAAAGAAAGTACCAATAGTGTTGGTTTCAGGTTTATTTTTTCGCCCTCAAAAAAGGATATTGGATCTTTTATGTGCGCTGCAGGAAATTTAAAATATTCGACTCAGGTTTATTTGGATAGTGCAAATATATTTGAACACCAAAATCAGCATATACCAAGTGATGTGCTATTTCATACATTTTTGCTTGATGAGAATATGAATGTTGTTTTGGTCGGTGATCCTATAAGGAACAAAGAGATAAACAAAATCTTTTGGGACATTCTTAAGGGTAAAGAACGATAAGACCTTGTTTTAACAGAGGTTAGCTTGCTTTCTGGTTCGCACTCATGTCGCATGAATTAGTAAACATGAATTAGTTGAAATGAAAAAAGTTGGTTTTGTTGTGCTTGCAACATTATTGTTGTTTGCCTGTAAAAAGGAAGACGGTAAAAAGGTAGAGTTTCGTGCTCTGCCTTTCACTTCTATCGTATCGGATACGTTGGATATAGATTCGGTGCGCATGAATACCTTTTTTTCTAACCCGACTTCTCTTTTCACTATTGATGATTCGTTGATTCTCGTTTTTGATGATAATAGAAGTGACAAACTTTGCCATTTTATCCATACGAAAGGGTATGTAGTTAAAAGTTTTGGTGAATGGGGACGGGCGCGCGGAGAATTTATCTTGCCGCAAGGATTGTCCTTGTCTAAGGATAAGGAGGCTTGTTGCGTGTACGATTACAATACGCAATATACTGTTTGCTTTTCCGTAAAAGAGGCATTGGGTGGAGGCAATCCTGTCCAAGATGTGATAAGAATGGAAGAAGTGGAAAGCGAGCGCCCTGTGGAGCATCGCTTCTATCAGGTCTTGGCTTTGTCTGACAACCGTTTCCTTGGATTTGGTAACCATCCTGAGAATCGGGTTCAAATCTTTAATAAATCAAAGGTGCTTGCTACGTATTCGGATTTTCCGGTTTTGGACGAAAAAGAAGAGAACAACAGGTCTGTTTGGGGTAATTTGGCATCTTTTGGTGTATCTCCGGATGAAAAACATATCGTCATAACCACCGGGATAGGGGCGGCCTTTGAGATATTTTCTTTGAGTGGGGAAAAAATAAGCCATAAGTTGGTGAAAGGCTTCTATGCTCCGAAATATTCTATTGCTCAGGGAGCCGTTCCGACTTGTGTCGTCGTATGTCCGGAAACAGTAGTCGGATTTAATGCCCTGCATGTGGCAAATGATTGTTTTTATGCCGTGTTAGCCGGGCCGGAAGAGCGGTACAATGAAATATTGAAGTTTGATTTTGACGGAGAATGTGTGCATAGATATTGCCTTCCGTCAGATATTGTCTATATAAATTGTATGACTGTCGATAAAGGACGGCTTTGGGCTTTTGTGGAAAATAAGGATGGGGAAATAAAACTTATAAAGGCTAGGGTATGATTGGCGAAGAAGTTATACTTCCTCTTGATTCTTTTTTTGTGTTACCAAGGTCTTAAAGAGAAAGAAACTGTCAATCGACATCTCTCGGAGTATAAACTTGTTGTTTATATGGATTCAATTTCCTGTATGTCATGTGGATTGGAAACTATGCACGAATGGGATGTTTATGTGGAGTTATCTGATAGTCTGGAAGGAGTGTTTGATATATTGTTTATAGTGTCACCTAAACATAATGAGTTAGGATTGGTGAAAATCAAGGTTTTGTCTGAGAACTTTAAATATCCAGTCTTTATAGATGATAAGAATATTTTTTCTAAAATTAATCCATGCATACCAAGTGAAGAACAGTTCCACGTGTTTTTGTTGGATAAGGATAATCGTATTATTTTAGTTGGTAATCCCCTTAAAAGTAATAAGATTCACAATTTACTTATCAAAAGCATGAAATAAGAGTCCTTCTGTCATTTTGTTAATTTAAGCCTTGCGAGAATCTTTCGTACGGCCTCGGGGCGGAGGCTTTTGAAAATAGGCGATTCTCATGCGTCGGTGGAAAAGCTGCTTGTCAGCCACTGGGCATTTCCCGTTTCTTTTTGTCCGGTCGGGGGAGGACATCCGTAGAAAAGTAAAGGGCACACAAGTATGGGACGGCACTTGCGTGTCAGTTTGACATGTCGCTTTTGACCGTGGAAAAACATCAAATAGAGTGAAAAAAGGTTGTGGCGGCACGTGTGCATCCCGTTTTTAAGTATTTTTCCGTTTTCTGAGCAGGACTCTTCGCTTCGGCATGCTTTGAAAATGATACAAGAAACAAAATATATGTAACATGAGCGAAGTGAAAGTCTTGTTTTTATTCGTACTTTTGTGACGGGAATAATCAAAAACTATTAATCAATCATTTACCCAATGAAGAAATACTTCTTACTTGCGTGCGCACTGGGTGCGTTTGGGGTGGCAGATGCAGCCACCGTACAGTTTTCAAGTCCGGATAAGAAATTAGTGGTGACGGTAGCCGATGACGGCGGCCGGCCTACTTATCGTGTGGCCTACGGTGAAACTTTGTTCTTGGAATCCTCCCCCTTGGGGTTGTCTACGAATATCGGCGACTTTTCGCAAGGCATGGTCTTGCAGGAATCCTCTTTTGCCGTTTCGCCCGTGTCGGGGCATTATGAATTACCGACCATCAAGCGTGGTAAGGTGGACGTGCGGGCGACGAAAGCGGTCTGCCCTTTTTACCGGGACGGCAAGCATATTTTCGATGTCGTATTCCATGTGTCCGATCATGACGTGGCCTTTAAATATAAGATGTGTCCGCAGGGAGAAACTTTGTGTTGCGTGGTCAAGGAGGAGGCTACGGGCTTTGTGCTCCCCGACGGTACCACGACTTTCCTTTGCCCGCAAGTGGCACCGATGGGCGGTTTTGCCCGTACCTATCCGAGCTATGAGACAGGGTACACCGCCGACGATGAGATGGGAAAGAACGGATGGGGGCATGGTTACACGTTTCCCTGCCTGTTCCGTACGGGAGACAAGGGCTGGGTACTGATTTCCGAGACGGGAGTGGACAGCCGTTATTGCGCGAGCCGCCTGATGGGAAAGGACGGCGGGCTTTACACCATCGGCTTTCCGCAGGAGGGGGAATATAACGGTAACGGGACGGCCTGCCCCGGTATTGCCTTACCGGGCGAAACACCTTGGCGTACGATTACCATAGGGCAGACGTTGGCACCGATTGTGGAGACCACCATACCATACGACGTGGTGGAACCTCTCTATGAGCCTTCGCGCCGGTATGTTTACGGTCGTGGCACGTGGAGTTGGATTATCGGCGGCGACAACAGCATGAACTATGACGAACAGAAGCGTTACGTGGATTTCGCTGCGGACATGGGTTACGAGAGCGTGCTCGTGGATGCCTGGTGGGATTCGCGCGTGGGATACGAACGGATAGCGGAACTGGCCCGTTACGCCGCAGGTAAGGGCGTAGGCCTGTATTTGTGGTACAATTCCAACGGTTATTGGAACGACGCGCCTCAGGGGCCGCGCGGTCGCATGGACAATATGATAGTCCGTCGCCGTGAAATGAAATGGATGAAGGAAGCCGGCATCCGGGGTATCAAGGTAGACTTTATCGGAAGCGACAAGCAGCAGACCATGCAGCTTTACGAAGACATCCTGGCGGATGCCAACGATTACGGTTTGATGGTGATTTACCACGGTTGTACCCTTCCGCGTGGTTGGGAGCGGATGTATCCCAATTTCGTGGCCAGTGAGGCGGTATTGGCCAGTGAGAATCTGAACTTCTCGCAGAAAAGTTGCGATGCCGAGGCTTTCAATGCCTGCCTGCATCCTTTCATCCGGAATACGGTGGGCAGTATGGACTTCGGTGGCAGTGCGCTGAACAAGTATTACAATGCGAAGAACGAACCGCGCGGCAGCCGCCGGGTGACGTCCGATGTCTATGCGTTGGCTACGGCCGTATTGTTCCAGTCGCCCGTGCAACATTTTGCCCTCGCCCCCAACAATCTGACGGACGCTCCGGCTTGGGCGATAGATTTCATGAAGCAAGTGCCTACGACGTGGGATGATGTCCGTTTCATCGATGGTTACCCCGGGAAATACGTCATTCTGGCGCGTCGTCACGGTGACAAATGGTATGTGGCGGGAGTGAACGCGCAGCAGGAAACGCTGAAGACGGAAATCACTTTGCCGATGTGGGCTTCCGGTACGGAATTGCAGGTATATGCCGATGATAAAGAATTGCAGGGAGAAGTGAAGTCTGTGAAGCTTGGGAAGAAGCAGACCGTGAAAGTAACGATTCCTTGCAACGGCGGTCTGATGATAGTAAACCGATAAAAGAGGGAAAAAGACAGCCGGAGGGCGTTTCTTGCTTGTATCCGGCTGTTGTTTTTCTTGTTTTTCCCAGATAAGATGAAAAGAATTATGAGGTTCTTGGGCATGATTATTTTATGCTTTGCCGTAGGTTGGCCGACCTCGGTTGTGGCACAAGGAAATCCGTGGAATAACCCGGTCGTGTCGCCCCGTGTGGATACCGGTGGGGAGGTGACCTTCTCAGTCAGTGCTCCCTCGGCTTCACGAGTGGAGCTTTCGGGACAGTTTATGGAAGGCACATGCCCGATGCGGAAAGGAACTGATGGAGTGTGGAGCGTGACGGTAAAGATAGACCGTCCCGATATTTATCCTTATTCATTCCGTATCGATGGGGTAGAGACCTCCGACCCGAGTAATTCCCTGGTTTTTCCCAACGAACGTTTCAAAGCCAGTTTGCTGGAGATGCCGGATACGGCTGCCCTCTATGCGCGCCATAAAGATGTTCCGAGGGGACAGGTACGCTATTGCAGTTATTATTCCGAGGTTTTGCACGCCGATCGTACGATGTTGGTTTATACGCCTCCGGGCTATGACCGGGAGACCGAACGTCGTTATCCCGTGCTTTATCTCGTGAGCGGCACGACTGATACGGAGGAAACCTGGTACAAGGTAGGGCGTGTGGATGCCATTTTGGACAATCTCATTGCCAGAGGCGAGGCCGAGCCGATGCTCGTAGTCATGCCGTACGGTTATATGCCGTCTCATGGTACGCCCATGCCCTCATCGCCTGAGGCTGCCGAGATGTATGCCACCTTTGCCCGCGAACTGACGGAAGCCGTGATACCCTATGTGGAGTCAAATTTCCGTACGGAGCTTTCGCGCGAGTCCCGTGCGGTGGGCGGGTTCTCGCGTGGCGGCGGGCAGGCTCTGTTTGCAGCATTTTCCCATCCTGAATTGTTCGCCCACGTGGCTTCTTATAGTGCCTATCTTACTCCGCAGGTGATGGAGCGTCATTTCGGGCAGCTTATGGGGAATCCCGCACGTATGGACTCCCTCTACCGGGTGAAGTGGTTCGGTGTAGGGCGCGGAGATTTCCTCTACGCCGATGTGATGAGACACCTCGATTATTTTCGGGAAAAAGGCATTTCCTGCCGGACGCGTATCACGGGCGGGGGACATACATGGATGAACGCCCGTGCCTATCTGGCTGAAACATTGAGACTTTTTTTCCGGTCGTCCGAGTCCTGAGGATGGAATTTTGGCTATAAAATATAACCTTTAAATAATAGATTGGTAAAATGAAACATTCACTTATGACATCCGCCCTCGCCACATTGTTGGCATGTGCAGGGCAAACCGTGCTTTACGCACAAGAGCCCATTATCCAGACCAAGTACACGGCTGACCCCGCGCCGATGGTGTACAACGACACCGTGTTCCTTTATACGTCCCATGACGAGGACGATGCACAGGGATATGGGTTCAAAATGTTGGATTGGCAACTTTACACTTCCACCGACATGGTGAACTGGACTGATCATGGTGCCGTAGCCTCGTTGAAAGATTTCACTTGGCGTAAGCGTGACAACGGGGCATGGGCTTTGCAGGTCGTCGAACGTAATGGCAAGTTCTATATGTACTGTCCGCTTCATGGCAATGGAATCGGCGTGTTGGTATCCGACTCGCCTTACGGTCCTTTTAAAGACCCTATCGGCAAGCCTTTGGTATGGCAAAAGGAGCATTGGGACGACATCGACCCCACGGTATATATCGACGACGACGGACAGGCTTATATGTATTGGGGCAACCCCAATCTTTATTATGTGAAGCTCAACGAAGACATGATTTCTACCTCGGGCGACATCGTAAAAATCGGCAAGCTGAAGACTTATCAGGAAGGGCCATGGTTTTACAAGCGCAACAACCGTTATTACTTGGCCTTTGCTTCCACTTGCTGCCCCGAAGGCATCGGTTATGCCATGAGCGATTCTCCTACCGGTCCGTGGGACGTGAAGGGATACATCATGCGTCCGACCGACCGTACGCGCGGGAACCATCCCGGTATTATCGACTACAAGGGAAAGACGTACGTGTTCGGACAGAATTACGACTTGTTGCGTCTGGAAATGGAAGAACACCACGAACGCCGTTCCATCTCTGTGGCCGAGATGTACTATAATGCTGACGGCACGATACAAGAAGTGCCTTATTTCAAGGATGTGAAGGTGGAACAGATTGAGCATTTCGACCCGTACCGCAGAGTGGAGGCCGAGACGATGGCTTGGGGATATGGATTGAAGACGGAGAAAATGTCGGGCGGCGGCATCTATGTGACGGCTGTGGATGATGGCGACTCGTTGATTGTTCGAGGCGTGGACTTCGGGAAGCGGGGTGCCAAACGTTTCCGTGCCTGCATCGCTGCGGAGCAAGGCTGTACCGTCGAGATACATTTGGACTGTGTCGACGGACCGTTGGTGGGCACGCTGGAGGTGAAAGCCACCGGAGGCATGCAGGCGTATAAAGAAATGGAATGCCGCGTGAAAGGGGCTAAAGGCGTACATGACCTGGTGTTCCTTTTCAAGGGTGGTGCCGGCAAGAACCTGATGAACTGGGATTACTGGCGTTTTAGCTGAATTTGGTGGCGATAATAGACACGAGTGGGTGCGCAGGATACCGCAGAGGGAGGCTGTTCTCTACACCGATTCCTGCGCATTCTTTATATATGTAAGAAGTAAGATAGTCGGTTTGCATACTTTTATCAAGAAGAATGTAACATGCGGACATATGGGATGTAACATGTCCTTTGGTGTTTCAACCTCATTACGATTGTTTTCAACATAGTTATTATGGGAGATGGACTATGGGACTATAATTTTGCGTTGTTGAACAATAATAGAAATAGAATGAGAAAGATGATGTTGTTTTTGGGTGGGGTGGCCTGTGTGGCCGCAGCCTGGGCTCAGGATTACCAAAAGACTGCTTACGGCGTGAAAGCTACCGTGAACGCCGTGGATGTGGAGGTACAGTTTTTCACTCCCTCTGTGGTGAGGATACTCAAGTCCCCCCATGGTGAGAGTTTTGAGAAAAAAAGTTTGTCGGTTGTGGCTTCTCCGGGTGAAGTCGGCTTCAAAATCTCTGTCAAGAAGGGGGACATTGTGCTTGGCACCAAGGAACTACAGGTAAGTCTCGACACGTCGACTGGTGTCCTTTCTTACGAAACGGCTGACGGTACTCCTTTGCTCCGTGAAAAAAGTGTGGGAAAACAGTTTACCGCCTTTAACGATGCAGGTGATGCAACTTATAGTGTTTACCAGGCTTTCCAACTGGATTCCGATGAGGCTCTTTACGGGTTGGGACAGTTACAAAACGGGAAGATGTCCCAACGTGGGCAAGTGAAGAATCTTGTACAAGGTAACGTGGAAGACGTAAGTCCATTCATCCAATCGACCAAAGGATATGGCCTCTTCTGGGACAATTATTCCCCCACAGTCTTTACCGACAATGAGAAAGAGACTTCTTTCCGTTCGGAAGTGGGCGATTGTATGGATTATTATTTCATGTATGGTGCGGATGCCGACGGCGTAGTGGCACAGATACGTTATCTTACGGGAGAGGTACCGATGTTTCCTCTTTGGACTTATGGTTATTGGCAAAGTAAGGAACGCTATAAGAGCCAAGAAGAGACGGTAGGTGTTGTACGTAAGTATCGTGAATTAGGTGTACCTCTTGACGGTATTATTCAAGATTGGCAATATTGGGGACACAACTATTTGTGGAATGCTATGGACTTTCAGAATCCTCTATTCAATAATCCCAAAAAAATGATAGATGACGTACATGCGATGAACGCGCACATGGCTATTTCCATCTGGTCGTCGTTCGGTCCGGCTACAAAGCCTTATCGGGAATTGGCCGATAAAGGATTATTGTACGATTTCCGGACGTGGCCTGCCTCTGGGACGGAAAGTTGGCCGCCCGATATGGAATATCCTTCTGGCGTGCGAGTGTATGACGCTTATTCTCCTGAAGCTCGTGACATCTACTGGAAATACCTGAACGAGGGAATCTTTAAGCTTGGTATGGATGCATGGTGGATGGATTCTACTGAACCGGATCATTTGGATTTTAAGCCCGAAGATATGGACACGAAGACCTACATGGGGTCTTTCCGCAAAGTACGTAATGCCTATCCGCTCATGTCCGTTGGCGGAGTGTACGACCATCAGCGTGCCGTGTCGTCAGATAAACGTGTGTTTATCCTGACCCGTTCGGGCTTTTTGGGACAGCAGCGTTATGGGGCTAATGTGTGGAGTGGTGACGTGGGTTCATCATGGGAGACCTTGCGCAATCAGGTACCGGCCGGCTTGAACTTCTCACTTTGTGGCATGCCCCACTGGAACAACGACATTGGCGGTTTCTTTGCCGGGCAATATAATAAGAGTTGGAATGACGGAACGGCTCCTAAGAATCCGCTTTATCAGGAGCTTTATGTACGTTGGTTGCAGTTCGGAACTTTTACACCGATGATGCGCTCCCACGGTGCTGACACCCCACGCGAGATTTATCAATTCGGCCAAAAAGGCGAACCGGTGTATGATGCCATTGAGAAGATGATACGCCTGCGTTATTCCCTTTTGCCCTACATTTATTCTACGTCGTGGGATGTGAGTCATCGCCAGTCTACGTTCATGCGTGCGCTCGTCATGGATTTCCCAAAGGACAAGAAGGTGTGGGACATGAATGACGAATATATGTTTGGAAAGGCTTTCCTTGTAGCGCCTGTGTTGCATGCACAATATACACAGGAGAAAGTGGTGAAGGTGAATGAAGAAAGCGGATGGAACCGCGATAATGCAGGGAAAGCCGAAGGAAAGGTGCAGGCCGATTTCCAACAGCCGAAATCTACAGAGGTTTATCTTCCATGCGGTACGGTTTGGTACGACTTCTGGACGAACGAGAAGATAGAGGGAGGCCGGGAGATTACCCGTGAGACCACGCTCGACCTTATACCTCTATATATAAAAGCTGGTAGCATCGTGCCTTTTGGTCCCGACGTGCAATATGCCACGGAAAAGCCGTGGGACAACCTGGTTCTCCGTGTTTATCCGGGTGCCGACGGCAGTTTCGTGCTTTACGAGGACGAGTTCGACAATTACAATTACGAGAAAGGCGCTTATACGGAGATTCCTATGTCGTGGGACGATTCTTCGCGCCGTCTGACCCTGGGGACGCGCAAGGGTGAATACAAGGGCATGTTGCAATCCCGAGGGTTTACGGTGGTGCTTCCCGACGGACGGCAAAAGTCCGTGTCTTATAATGGAAAGAAAGTTTCGGTGAAGTTTTGATAAGGTATCTCCCTTTCGGGAAAAGAAGTGCTCTCCTACAAAAGGCAGTATTTGCAGCCCTTTTGTAGGAGAGCTTTTAATGCGGTTGGGGGAAATGTGCATTTAAGGCGCGAATCCTTTGCAATAGAAAGGGCAGGCCGTTTGTTAGGGGCTTCTTTCCATGAGATTTCAACGACGTTACCATGATTTTCAACATAAGTGTTAGGAATATAGTACAAGGAGGCTGTACCTTTGTAGGTAAATAGTAATAATACGACAATAATGAAAACAAGACATTCTTTCATTCCTTTCATCCTCATTTCAATTTGGTTGTGCGGAGGAGCCACTCTCCGTGCGCAGGATCCTATTATCCAAACCAAATATACGGCCGATCCGGCCCCTATGGTTTACAATGACACCGTATTCCTTTATACGGGACATGATGAGGATGACGCATACGGTTTTAAGATGTTCGACTGGCAGCTTTATACTTCTACCGACATGGTGAATTGGACTGACCATGGAACGGTAGCCACAACCAAGACTTTTCCTTGGCGGGAAGAGCAAAATGGGGCTTGGGCCATGCAGGTGGTGGAGCGGAACGGCAAATTCTACATGTATTGTACTGTTCAGGGTAATGGCATAGGGGTATTGGTATCCGATTCGCCTTATGGTCCGTTTAAGGACCCTATCGGCCAACCGTTGGTCTGGCAAAAAGGAATTGGCGATGACATCGACCCTACGGTATTCATCGATGACGACGGGCAGGCTTACATGTATTGGGGCAACCCCAACCTTTATTACGTGAAACTCAATGAAGACATGATTTCCTATTCTGGGGGCATTGTGAAAATCGGCAAACTGAAAACCTATCAGGAAGGGCCGTGGTTTTATAAGCGCAACGGCCATTATTACTTGGCTTTTGCCTCTACCTGCTGTCCGGAAGGTATAGGTTATGCCATGAGCGGTTCCCCCACCGGGCCGTGGGACGTGAAAGGATATATCATGCGGCCTACTGAACGTACGCGAGGTAATCATCCGGGTATCATCGATTACAAGGGAAAAACTTACGTGTTCGGACAGAATAATGATTTGCTGTTCTTGGATATGAAGGAACACCGTGAGCGTCGTTCTGTTTCTGTGGCTGAGATGCATTACAATCCGGATGGTACGATTCAGGAAGTGCCTTATTTTAAAGATGTCAAGGTGGAACAGATTGAACATTACAATCCTTACCGTAGGGTGGAAGCCGAAACGATGGCATGGGGGCATGGCCTGAAGACGGCGAGGTTGGATGACGGCGGCATTTATGTGACGGCTGTGGATGATGGCGACTTGTTGGTTGTTCGCGGTGTGGACTTCGGCAAGCGTGGTGCCAGACGTTTCCGTGCTTGCATCGCTTCGGAACAAGGTTGTGCCGTCGAGATACATTTGGATAGTGCCGACGGCCCCTTGGTGGGCATGCTGGAGGTGAAAGCCACCGGAGGGATGCAGACGTATAAGGAAATGGGATGCCGCGTGAAGGGTGCCAAAGGCGTACACGATTTGGTATTCCTCTTTAAGGGCAGTGTCGGCAAGGATTTGATGAATTGGGATTATTGGTGTTTTAACTGATATGGAATGTTGTTTTATGCAGTGAAACCATTAGAAATATAAATAGTATGAGGAAAACAATGTTATTTTTGGGTGGGTTGATTTGTGTGGCTGTAGCTTGGGCACAGGATTACCAAAAGACCGCCTACGGCATCAAGACCACTGTGAATGATGTGGATGTGGAAGTGCAGTTCTTTACCCCTTCGGTTGTGAGGATAGTCAAGTCGCCCCATGGCGAGGATTATGAGAAGAAGAGCTTGTCGGTTGTGGCTTCACCCAAAGAAGTGGGGTTTAAGGTAAATACAAAGAACGGGAACATCGTGGTTGGCACGGAGGCTTTGCAGATGTCTCTTGACACATCGACCGGTGTTCTTTCCTATAAAACAGCCAAGGGAAATCAACTGCTCGTCGAGAAAGCCGTAAAAGAACAATTTACTCCTTTTAATGACGCAGGCAATTCTACGTATAACGTTTATCAGGCTTTTACGCTTGATGATGATGAGGCACTCTATGGCTTAGGACAATTGCAAAACGGGAAGATGTCCCAACGTGGGCAAGTGAAGAATCTTGTACAAGGTAACGTGGAAGACGTAAGTCCGTTCATCCAATCTACCAAGGGGTATGGTCTCTTCTGGGACAATTATTCCCCCACAGTCTTTACCGACAATGAGAAAGAGACTTCTTTCCGTTCGGAGGTGGGCGATTGCATGGATTATTATTTCATGTATGGCGGTGATGCCGATGGCGTTATAGCGCAGATGCGTTATCTTACGGGAGAGGTACCGATGTTCCCTCTTTGGACTTATGGTTATTGGCAGAGCAAGGAACGTTACAAAACCCAAAAGGAAATAGTGGGTGTGGTGCGTAAATACCGTGATTTGGGCGTACCTCTCGACGGCATTATTCAAGATTGGCAATATTGGGGGCACAACTATTTGTGGAACGCCATGGCTTTTCTGAATCCAGATTATCCTAATCCCAAGAAGATGTTGGACGATGTGCATGCGATGAATGCCCACATGGCTATTTCCATTTGGTCGGGATTCGGTCCGGCTACGAAACCTTACCGGGAACTGGCTGCCAAAGGATTGTTGTTTGACTTCCGTACTTGGCCGCCCTCTGGGATTGACGCATGGCCGCCCATCATGGAATATCCTTCCGGAGTGAAAGTGTATGACGCCTATTCTTCCGAAGCCCGTGACATTTATTGGAAATACTTGAATGAGGGTATTTTCAAACTCGGCATGGATGCTTGGTGGATGGATTCTACTGAACCGGACCATGTGGATCCCACGCCCGAGGATTTGGATACCAAGACCAGTATGGGGTCCTTCCGGAAGGTTCGCAACGCTTATCCGCTCATGTCCGTCGGTGGAGTGTATGACCACCAGCGTGCCGTGTCGTCGGATAAACGCGTGTTCATCCTCACCCGTTCGGGGTTTGTGGGACAACAGCGTTACGGGGCTAATGTATGGACTGGTGATGTGGGGTCTTCATGGGAGACCTTGCGCAACCAAGTGCCGGCCGGCCTGAACTTCTCGCTTTGTGGCATGCCTCATTGGAACCACGACATCGGCGGTTTCTTTGCCGGACAGTACAACCAGAATGGAGATGGTTCCGCCCCGAAGAACCCGCTTTATCAGGAACTTTATGTACGTTGGTTGCAGTTCGGGGCTTTTACGCCGATGATGCGTTCCCACGGGACCAATACCCCACGTGAGATTTACCAGTTCGGACGGAAGGGTGAACCGGTGTATGATGCCATTGAGAAGATGATACGTCTGCGTTATTCCCTTTTGCCCTACATTTATTCTACGTCGTGGGACGTGAGCCATCGCCAGTCCACGTTCATGCGTGCGCTCGTCATGGATTTCCCGAAAGACAAGAAGGTGTGGGACATGAATGACGAATACATGTTTGGAAAGGCTTTCCTTGTGGCTCCCGTGTTGCATGCGCAGTATACACAAGAAGCTGTTGTAAATGTGAATGAACTGAGCGGATGGAGTCGTGATAATGATGGAAAAGCCGGTGGCGGGGCACAAGCCAACTTCCAACAGCCGAAATCTACGGAGGTTTACCTGCCGTCCGGTACTGCTTGGTACGACTTCTGGACGAACGAGAAGATAGAGGGAGGCCGGGAGATTACCCGTGAGACCACGCTCGACCTTATACCTTTATATATAAAGGCAGGCAGCATCGTGCCTTTTGGCCCCGACGTGCAATATGCCACGGAAAAGCCGTGGGACAACCTGGTTCTCCGTGTTTATCCGGGTGCCGACGGCAGTTTCGTGCTTTACGAAGACGAGTTTGACAATTACAATTACGAGAAAGGCGCTTATACGGAGATTCCTATGTCGTGGGACGATTCTTCGCGCCGTCTGACCCTGGGGACGCGCAAGGGCGAATACAAGGGCATGTTGCAATCCCGCGAGTTTACGGTGGTGCTTCCCGACGGGCGGCAAAAGTCCGTGTCTTATAATGGAAAGAAAGTTTCGGTGAAGTTTTGATAAGGTGTCCCTTGTGACGGGACAAAGATTAGCCTCCGCAAGAAGCTGCGTTTGCAAGCCTTTTGTGGGGGCTTTTATTGCATTTGCTCCTCCTGCGTGTCGGCATTCTCCCCCTCCAAGAGTTTTGTAAAAAAGGTCTTTCATCTTTCAGGTCGCATGTCAACGTCCTGTCATATAATGGATTATGGAATGAAGGATGTTTCAGGCATCTTTCAGTTTCCTTTCATGGCGGAAAGCGATAAAAAGTTCTCAGCCGAATGATTTTTCGTTCTGCGCCAAACGATTTTTCATCCTGTATCAAGCGAAATGAAACTTGGCTGAAGGATACCTGAAACATCCTTCAGTCTGTAATATCAATATTATGAGATGCTTATCGCATAACCTGAAGGATGAAGGATGTTTTCGCAAAAATCCTGTGTAGGGAGATATATCCGGAATGTAAGGGAGTCGATATACTCCATTGGCGAGCCGCTGACTCGTGTTCAGGTTTCATGCCTAAGAATAAGGCTTGTCTTTTGATATGCCCATTCGCTCAGGCGGAAAACCGGATAGGAGGCTAATATCCCGGCAATGGCATCCACTAAGTAATGTGCCTGAATATAGACTGTGGCCAGTGTCAAAAGGATGGCGAAAGGCAATAATATGAAGAAGAAACGTTTGCTTTGCGGATGGACCAGATAAAGTAGAATAAAAGTAATACCGATATGCGAGGAAGGAAAAGCGGCTGTCGGACGTTCGCCGGAATCCTGAGCCCATTCGACTAAATGACAAAAGAAACCGTCGGCATAGCCCGGCGAGGGTAGCATATCGGTACGATGGTTGAAGTAGGTGCCTAAAGATGGAAATATCCCGTTCTCGACACTTTCCGGACTTACGGCCTGAAAATAGAATTGGGGGCCGGCAACGGGGAGGAATATATAGACAAGATAAAAGATGAAAAAGGAGCACATGACGGTGAATGAGGCTTTCTCGTAGCGGTCATTGCGACAGAGAAAGAAGAAAACCATGACGGCCACAATCATAGGATAATAAGAGAAATAACCCATATTTACGGCTTCGGAAAACCAAGGCCATGGGCAAAGGCGGCTGAATTCCAATGAAGGCTGGCAACCGAACAGCACGGCATCCCATCGGGCGAATATGTGGTCCAAATTGGGGAACGTCCGGTTGAACTCGTAAGTGTCCGGATACCAGTAGCTGAGCAAAGCCATCTGTGCCGTGATACGGATGAAAGTCATAAGTCTGCGCGGCCAAAGGAGATAGATTCTCCATAATAAGATTGTACCGAGAAAGATGTACAGGCGGTCGGCAAACATGTCCCAAGGATGGTTCATGTCCGGCCAAAGCACGAACATGGTCAGGGTCGTGAGGATACTGTAGGTTATGGCCAGCCATTCAATCGGCCATAAGCCTTTGGATTGATTGTCGTTTCCGGTAAGCCATTGGAAGGAAATTTTCATAGCCATCCCTCCTTCTTATACCAGGCTATCGTTTCTTTGACTCCTCGTGCCAAAGGATATTCGGGACGAAAGTCCAGTTCTTTCACGGCCGGTTGGATGTCGCATTGCCAGTTGCGTTGGCACAGAATGTGAAATTTGTCACGGTTAAGGGTGGTGGTGCGGCCTCGCCATGTGCTGAAACTGCCGTTTATGGCACATACGACACGAAGAAACCATACCGGGGCTTTGATGCGGAGCATGAACGGATGTCCGAGCTCCGTGCGTATCAGGTCGCTGAATTCCGTACTGTGGTATACGTTTCCGTCGCTGATGAAAAATTCGCGTCCGATGACATCCTTTACCATGGCAGAGAAAACGGCTTGTACGAGGTCTTTCACGTAAATGAATGTGATTTCCTGCGGACGGTAACCTACGCTGAAGTCCACGTGTTGTTTGATACTTTGCGCCATGACGAAATAGTCTTTTTCACGTGGCCCGTATACGCCGGTGGGGCGGAGAATGACGTAAGGAAAATCTTTCAAAGACTTGAGATAACGTTCGGCCTCCAGCTTGCTTTCCCCGTATGCCGTGTTGGGGCGTGGCGTATCATCTTCCCGTATCGGGGCATATATCCAGGGATTGTCCGAAGTGGCATGACGTACTGTTTGTTCGCGTATGGCACCGAACACACTGAGGGAACTGATGAAAATAAAACGCCCGGGCACCATGTCCAGTTCGCGGAGCGCATCGACAAAATGACGCGTACCTTCCGTATTGGTGCGGAAAAAGTCTTCACGCCGGATACATTTGGTGGCTCCGGCTGCATGTACGATGACATCCCAACCTCCGAACTCGGCTTTGCATGCCGCCAGTTGGGAGCGTAGGATTTCAGGATGTTCCATGTCTAATTCGACGAAACGGATTCGGGAATCCTGAAGATAGTTCCGGCTACTGGTGGCACGCATGCCTGCCCACATCGCGTGTCCTTCCGTCAGTCCCCTTTCAACGATAAAACTGCCGATGAAGCCGCTGGCTCCTGTTACTAATATTTTCATACGCATTTGTTCTATTGGTTTTATTCCCTGTAAGTGCCATCGGCACTTTTCACGGGCTCCACATGGATGCCCACATGGGTTTCATTTCCGTATTTCTCTTTCAGTTTGTTTTCTATGACCGAAGCCTTGGCGTGTGCTTCATACAAAGTCAAATGCCCATCCATCCGGACGTGCATCTCTATGGCATAGTGGTTGCCGATGCGGCGTGTGCGCAAATTGTGTATGGCCGATACTCCCGGTGTGTTCTCCGTAATGAGGCAGATTTCCTTTTCTATTTCGTCCGGCAATGATTTCTCGGTCAGTTCATCCACACACGGCTTCAAGAGCTGGACGGATACCTTCATGATGAAGAAACTCACGACCACTGCAGCCATGGGATCGAGCACACTCCATGATTCGCCCAGGAGTATAGCCCCTCCGATACCTATGGCTGTTCCGATGGAAGAGAAGGCATCGCTACGGTGATGCCAGGCATTGGCAATGACTGCACTGGAATTGATTCTGCGTCCCACGTGGATGGTGTAACGATATATCAGTTCTTTGGAGACGATGGAAATGATGGCTCCGGCGAAAGCAAGCATGCCCGGGGCGGGAAGGCGGCCTCCCTGCCATACGGTCTGGATGGCTCGCAGGCCGTTCCAACAGATGCCTGCACCTACGGCAAAAAGCACGATACCTATTATTGCCGTGGCCAGCGTTTCGTATTTGCCGTGACCGTAATCGTGACTTTTGTCTTGCGGTTTATTGGAAATACGTGTGAAGATAAGTACGACGATGTCGGTTGCAAAATCAGACAATGAATGTACGGCATCGGCTATCATGGCCGCGCTGTGCCCCAGGATTCCGGCTATGAACTTGAATACGACTAACAGAAAGTTGACAAAACTTCCTGCCCATGTGACTTGATAGATGGCTTTTTCCCGTTCGGTTAGTTTCATTGGTCTGTTGGCTTATGAAAAAGAAAGAACAAAGATAAGCATTTTCAGAAAAAATAAGAGATAAAAGAGGAGCGGAATGAATAAATATGCTTAACTTGCAGAAAGATTATAGATAACAAACCTCTAAAATATCAGATTTATGGGAAAAACAGGAAAGAAAGGCGGCAAGCGCCTGAAGAAAAAAGAACTGGCGAAAATGTTAATGGAACTTTTTCAAAATAATCCCGCCGAGGTTTACGACATTAAACGTATATTCAGAGACTTGAAACTGGACACTCATCCTGCCAAGTTGCTTTGTATGGACTTGTTGGAAGATTTGGCGATGGATGATTATATAAAAGAAACGGAGAAGCTGCATTTCCGTTTGAATACCACAGGGCAAGTGTTTGAAGCCATATTCAATCGCAAAGCGAACGGTAAAAATACCGTGACCCCGTTGGATGGAGGAGAACCTGTTCTTGTGGCCGAACGGAACTCTTTGCATGCCATGGGAGGAGACAAGGTGAAAGTGACTTTGTTGGCCCGCAGGAAGCATCATGTACGCGAGGCGCAAGTGGTCGAGATTCTCGAAAGGAGCGACAGGTCGTTTGTCGGAAGATTGGAGGTGCGTAAGGATTTTGCTTTCCTGCTCACCGAAGACCGTACGCTGGCCAACGACATATTTATTCCTAAAAAAGCGTTGAAAGGTGGTAAAAGCGGAGATAAGGCTGTGGTGAAGATTACCGAATGGCCCGAACATGCCAAGAATCCGATAGGTAAGGTCGTGGATATATTGGGGCAGAGTGGAGACAATACCACGGAAATGCACGCCATTTTGGCCGAATACGGTTTACCTTATGCTTATCCCAAGTCCGTAGAAGATGAGGCTGAGAAGATCGATCCGGGTATTACGGCCGAGGAAATCGGGCAGCGTGAGGACCTGCGTGAGGTGACGACATTTACCATCGACCCGAGGGATGCCAAGGATTTTGACGATGCGATTTCCATTCGTAAAACGGATGACGGATTGTGGGAAGTAGGAGTGCATATTGCAGACGTCTCGCATTATGTAAAAGAGGGGAGCATCATAGACAAAGAAGCCGTGAAGCGTGCCACCAGCGTGTATCTGGTAGACCGGACGATTCCGATGCTGCCTGAACGTTTGTGCAATTTCATCTGTTCTTTACGTCCGAACGAAGAGAAGTTGACTTATAGTGTCGTTTTCAAGTTGGACGACAAGGCTGTAGTCAAAGACTGGCATCTGGCCCATACGGTCATTAAGAGCGACCGTCGTTTTACGTATGAAGAAGTACAGAAAGTGTTGGAAGACCATAAGGAAGCTTCGCCTGAAGACTATAAGATGCCGGGCGACCATGCGGCAGATCCGAACTTTAACGGGCCGGACGTATTGCCGGCCGAACATTTTGCCACGGAATTGATAACGTTGAATCGTTTGGCCAAACAACTTCGTGCCCGGCGTTTCGAACATGGTTCCATCAATTTCGACCGTAGTGAGGTTCGTTTTGATATAGACGATAAGGGTAAACCGATAGGAGTGTATTTCAAGGTAGCGAAAGATGCGAATAAATTGGTGGAAGAGTTTATGTTGCTGGCTAATCGTACGGTAGCTGAGAGTGTGGGGAAGCAGCCTAAAAATAAAAAGCCCAAGACGCTGCCCTATCGTGTGCATGATTTGCCGGATCAGGACAAGCTGATTAATCTGAGTGAGTTTATTGTGAAATTTGGCTATAAACTGAAGCCGACAGGGTCTAAGGAAGAGGTAGCCAAAGGATTGAATAGGCTATTGACCGACATTCAGGGGAAGAAAGAACAAAATCTGATAGAAACCGTTTCGTTGCGGGCCATGATGAAGGCGCGTTACAGTACGCATAATATCGGGCATTACGGGTTGGCATTCGATTACTATACGCATTTCACCTCCCCTATTCGCCGTTATCCAGACGTAATGGTGCATCGGTTGCTGACACGGTATGCCGACGGAGGACGCAGTGCCAGTCAGGACAAGTATGAAGAATTGTGTGAACATTGCAGTGCGATGGAGCAGTTGGCTGCCAGTGCCGAACGTGCCAGTATCAAGTATAAGCAGGTGGAATTCATGAGCGACAAACTGGGGCAAGTGTTTGAAGGAACCGTAAGCGGTGTGACGGAGTTCGGCCTGTATGTGGAAATCAATGAGAATAAATGTGAAGGTATGGTGCCTTTGCGTGATTTGGATGACGATTATTATGAATTCGACGAGCGTAACTACTGCTTGTGGGGACGTAAGTATCATCATCGTTATTCTCTGGGGGATACGGTACAAGTAAAAGTGGCGAAAGCCAATCTGGAAAAGAAGCAGTTGGATTATGCTTTGGTCAGAGAATGAGAGGGCGGAATCCAATCATTTGTCTGAATATATTTGGCATTTTTCGGGTCATACGCTAACTTTGCAACGGAAAACGTCTCATTAAACGTGTATATATGTCACAGAAATTAGTTCAGTCTCAATCTATGCAGCAGGTTCAGACACTGTCCCCGCAGCAGGTGTTGCAGGTGCGGTTGCTGGAAATGCCCGTTTCAGAGCTGGAACAACGCGTGAAAAACGAATTGATAGACAACGGAGCGTTGGAAGAAAGTCTGGGAAGTCCCGAGGATGCCGATACGTCTTCAGAAGATGTCTATGACGGAACAGATGCAGAGTCGGCCGGGAGCGAGACTTCCGGGTTGGACGGCGGTCTGCCTTCCGATGAATATCGTCCGGCAGAGGTGCGGCAGGCGATGGATGATTATCGGACTCCGGACGATGTGCCGGATTATCTGTTGCAGGAACGGGGAGGGAAAGACCGTCCGGAAACGATGGACTATGGCGACACGACATCTTTCTACGAGCAGATGACGGAGCAGATGAACGAATGTGACCTGACGCCGCGTGAACAGGAACTGATGACTTATCTTATCGGTTCGTTGGAAAATGATGGCTTGTTGAAAAAGAAACTTTCCACATTGGCGGACGAATTGGAGATATATGCAGGAATACAAACTACGGAGGCGGAACTGGAAACAGTGCTGGCCCGGTTGCAGACTTTCGATCCTCCCGGTATCGGAGCACGCGATTTGAGAGAGTGTCTTTTGCTGCAACTCCGCCGGGACGAACATCGCGGGAGCCGGCAAAAACAGTTGGAGTATGAAATTATCGACAAACTGTTTGATGAATTTACCCATAAACGCTGGGACAGGATTGCCGCTCGTCTGCATTTGACAGAGGCGGAATGCGAACGTTTACAGAGAGATTTGAAGAAGCTCAATCCGCGTCCGGGAAGTGCCATGGGCGAGGTGGTAGGACATAATTACCAACAGATTGTGCCGGACTTTGCCGTAGAGACCGATGACGATGGGGGGATTACCCTTTCGTTCAATAAAGGCGACGTACCGGAGTTGCGTATCAGCCCTTCGTTCATGGAAATCCTTCACCAGGTGGATACCGGGCGTGCCAAGATGAGTCGGCCGGAACGGGAAGCTTTGCAATATACCCGCCAAAAGATAGAAAAAGCACAGGGCTTTATCGAGGCTGTGAAACAGCGTCGGCGTACGTTGACCGCTGTCATGCAGGCTATTATTGATTTGCAGCGTCCTTTCTTTCTGGAAGGAGATGAGACTTTGTTACGCCCGATGATATTGAAGGATGTAGCCGAGCGTACGGGATTGGATATCTCTACCGTATCCCGTGCTGCCAACAGTAAATACGTGGAGACCCATTACGGGACTTATCCGCTCAAATGGTTCTTTAGCGACGGTTATGTGACAGACGACGGGCAGGAGATTGCCACCCGTAAGATTCAGGCCGCTTTGAAGGATTTGGTAGAGGCGGAAGACAAGAAGAAGCCGCTGAGCGATGAGGCATTGACGGCGATGTTGAATGAAAAAGGCTTTCCCATTGCGCGGCGCACGGTGGCCAAATACCGGGAACAACTGGGAATTCCCGTAGCACGGTTAAGAAAATGAAACACAAGGGACTTATTGTAGCGGCTCGTCTGTTGTCGGCGGTGTTCAGACCATATTACATACCGATTGTGGGGTTTGTGGCCTTGTTCACTTTCACGTATCTGAGCCTGTTGCCGTTGCTTTACAAATTGACGGTGGTGGCGATGGTATATGTTTTCACTATATTATTGCCTCGCTTGTGTATTTACGTATATCGTAAACTGAACGGATGGGCGCCGGTGCAACTGCGTTTGCGGGAGAACCGTGCCATACCTTATATATTGTTCATCCTGTCTTACGTGGCCTGTCTTCATTTGATGTTCCGTATGCACATGCCGCGTTATATGTGCGGTATTTTAGTGTCGGCTTTGCTGATACAGATGGTATGCGTCATTGTGAATGTGTGGTGGAAAATCAGTATGCATTCGGCCGGGGCAGGCGGTGTGATCGGTGCGTTAGTGGCTTATTCGGTACTGTTCATGTTCAATCCCGTTTGGTGGCTGTGTGTTACGGTACTGATTTCTGGAGCTGTGGGGACGGCACGTATGTTGCTCCGTCAGCACAGTCTGGCGCAAGTGGTGGCCGGTACTCTTGTGGGAGTGGTTTGCGGTTTTGCCGGTATAATTTTATTATAGAAAACGAGTTCAATTAAAAAATTCAGATAAGTCATGAAACCAGTTGTAAGTATTATCATGGGCAGTACGTCCGACCTTCCGGTGATGGAAAAGGCTGCCAAGTTCTTCGATGAGATGGAAATCCCTTTCGAGATGAACGCTTTGTCGGCCCATCGGACACCGGTCGAGGTGGAGGCTTTTGCCAAAGAGGCTGCCGGACGCGGCCTGAAAGTAATTATTGCGGGAGCGGGGATGGCAGCGGCTTTGCCGGGTGTGATAGCGGCCAATACGACATTGCCCGTTATCGGGGTTCCTATCAAGGGGATGTTGGACGGTTTGGATGCTATGCTTTCCATTATTCAGATGCCTCCCGGCATACCGGTGGCTACGGTGGGTGTAAACGGAGCGCAGAATGCCGCCATTTTGGCTGCACAGATGCTGTCGCTGGCTGATGAAGGACTGGCTTTGCGTTTGGCGGGTTATAAAGAAAACCTGAAGCAGAAGATTGTAAAGGCCAATACGGAACTGGCCGATGTGAAGTATAAGTTTAAGTGCAATTAAAGACAGACGGATGAACTTGTTCGATTACCGACGCAGGGAGACCGGTGAAGTGCAGATCGGCGGTACGCCGTTGGGCGGGAACCATCCGATTCGGGTGCAGAGCATGACGAACACTTCTACGATGGATACCGAGGTCTGTGTGGCTCAGACGTTACGCATTGCCGAAGCCGGAGGAGATTATGTACGTCTGACGACCCAAGGGGTGCGTGAGGCCGAGAACTTGCGGAACATCAACGCCGGTGTACGTGCGGCAGGCTGTGCGGTACCTTTGGTGGCCGACGTGCATTTCAATCCGAAAGTGGCCGACGTGGCAGCTTTGTATGCTGAGAAGGTACGTATCAATCCCGGAAACTATGTGGACGCAGCCCGTACGTTCAAGCATCTTGAATATACGGACGAGGAGTATGCGCAGGAGTTGAAAAAGATAGAGGAGCGTTTCGTTCCTTTCCTACGCATTTGCCGTGAGAACCGCACGGCCATCCGCATCGGTGTGAACCACGGTTCGTTGAGCGACCGCATCATGAGCCGCTATGGAGATACGCCGGAAGGTATTGTGGAGAGTTGCATGGAGTTCCTGCGCATTTGTGTGAAGGAAGATTTCAAGGACGTGGTAGTGTCCATCAAAGCCAGCAACACGGTGGTGATGGTACGTAGCGTGCGCCTGTTGGTCGATGCCATGGAGCGTGAAGGAATGTGTTTTCCTTTGCATTTGGGTGTGACCGAAGCCGGTGACGGTGAGGACGGACGTATCAAGAGTGCCGTAGGCATCGGGGCTTTGTTGGCGGACGGTATCGGTGATACGGTCCGTGTGTCATTGAGCGAAGCTCCGGAGGCTGAAATTCCGGTGGCACGTAAGTTGGTGGATTATGTGCTCCGTCGGGACGGTGCCATGATGATACCGGCAGCCGAAGCGGAGGATTTCGATTACTTGAACCCCGTACGGCGGAAAACGCGAGCCGTGCGTAATATCGGAGGAGACCATGTGCCTGTTGTCATAGCCGACCGTATGGACTTGGCTGCTTCCGGCAGATTGAAAGGTTTCAAGGCTCATCCCGATTTTCGTCCCGACTACATTTATTGCGGCCGTAATCTGCCTCCCGTGGAAGAGCGTGAGGGGGATTATATCGTGGATGCGGATGTCTGGACCGGTGAGCCCGGTACGTATCCGGCTTTTCCTTATAATATGCTGCCTTTCATGAGCCAGTGTACAGCCGATTTGAAGTTTCTTTTCCTTTCATACGGAGCTTTGAATGAAGAAGTGCGTGCCTGCCTGAAATATCATCCGGAGGTGGTGGTGATTTCCCAAAGCAACCATCAGAACCGTTTGGGCGAGCATCGTGCTCTGGTGCACGAACTGACGCGCGAAGGCTTGCAGAACCCCGTGGTCATTTTCCAGCAGTACGCCCACGGGCAGGAGGAAAAGGAGGATTTCCAGATAGAAAGTGCGGCCGACATGGGAGCCTTGCTCTTCGACGGGCTTTGCGACGGCCTATACCTATATAATAATGGTACGTTGGAGCATCGCGATATAGACGCCACCGCATTCGGCATCCTTCAGGCTGCCCGTTTGCGGACGACCAAGACGGAATATATATCTTGTCCCGGTTGCGGGCGTACGCTCTACGACCTGCAAGACACGATAGCACGTATCAAGGCGGCCACCGGGCATCTGAAAGGCCTGAAGATTGGCATCATGGGCTGTATCGTGAACGGTCCCGGCGAGATGGCAGATGCCGATTACGGTTATGTGGGGGCTGCGCGCGGTAAAGTCAGCTTGTATAAGAAAAAAGAATGTGTGGAGCGGAACATTCCGGCGGAAGAAGCTGTGGAGAAACTGCTCCGTCTGATCCGGGAAAACGGAGACGACCCGGAATATGCATCATAGACCATCAAATACTTTGATTATGGAACAAAAATTATTTATCTATAATACGCTTTCCCGTAAAAAGGAAGAGTTCAAACCCATCACGCCGGGGCGTGTCGGGATGTATGTCTGCGGGCCGACAGTATATGGGGATGCCCATCTGGGACATGCCCGTCCGGCCATTACGTTCGACCTGCTGTTCCGTTACTTGCAGCATATCGGTTATAAAGTACGCTATGTGCGTAATATTACGGATGTGGGGCATTTGGAGCACGATGCCGACGAAGGCGAAGATAAAATTGCCAAGAAAGCTCGTCTGGAGGAATTGGAGCCGATGGAGGTGGCACAATACTACACGAACCGTTTCCATGCGGCCATGGAGGCTCTGAATGTGTTGCCGCCCAGCATCGAACCGCATGCCACCGGGCATATCATCGAGCAGATAGAACTGGTGAAGGAAATCTTGGATAACGGTTATGCCTACGTCAGTGAGGGCAGCGTGTACTTCGATGTGGAGAAATACAACAAGGCGCATCATTACGGCAAGCTTTCCGGACGCAATCTGGAGGATGTCATCAACAACTCCCGGGCTTTGGACGGCGTGGGAGAGAAGCATAACCAAGTGGATTTCGCTTTATGGAAGTGTGCCCAGCCGCAGCATATCATGCGTTGGCCCAGTCCGTGGAGCAACGGTTTCCCCGGTTGGCATTGCGAGTGCACGGCTATGGGCCGCAAGTACTTGGGCGACCATTTCGACATCCATGGTGGAGGAATGGACCTGATTTTCCCGCACCATGAGTGTGAAATCGCACAAGCCGTGGCCAGCCAGGGCAGCGACATGGTGAACTATTGGATGCACAACAACATGATCACCATCAACGGGCAGAAGATGGGCAAGAGTCTGGGCAATTTCATTACTTTGGCACAGTTCTTCAGCGGTGAGCACGAAAGCCTGACGCAGGCTTACAGTCCGATGACCATCCGTTTCTTCATTCTTCAGGCTCATTATCGCAGTACGGTGGATTTCAGTAATGAAGCTTTGCAGGCCAGTGAGAAAGGATTGGCCCGCCTGATGGAGGGCATAGCCAATCTGAAGCGGATTACCCCGACAGCGGGTGGCAGTGTAGAGATGGCGTATGTGGACGAACTTCGCCGGAAGTGCTACGAGGCGATGAACGACGACCTGAATTCACCCATCGTCATCAGCCACTTGTTCGATGCCTGCCGTGTCATCAACACGGTGGTAGACCAAAAAGCTACGATGGCCGGTGATGTATTGGCCGCCTTGACCGAAGTGTTCCATACCTTTGCTTTCGACATTCTCGGTTTGAAAGAAGAGACGGGAGGCGGAAGCGGACGTGAAGAAGCTTTCGGCAAAGTGGTGGATATGCTTTTGGAACAGCGTATGATAGCCAAAGCCAATAAGGATTGGGCTACCAGTGATAAAATCCGCGATAACCTGGCCGCTTTGGGCTTTGAGGTGAAAGATACGAAAGACGGTTTTACCTGGAAGCTGAATAAGTGATAGGGGCAGAGGGGTGAGCCGCATGGCTTTATGGAAAGCGTACGGCGCATGCCGGGAGGAGATGTCCCGGTATGCGCCGTGCCGTATGGGAGAGGGGGCGTTTATTTGCTGCGGGTCACGGTGTGGATGACTTTTCCCGCCGTGTCGATCATGTGCAGGCAAAGCTGGTTCTTGTCCACCGTGACGAGGGAGAACCCGGCTGCGGGACTGCAGAACACTGTGCCTTCGATGGGGCTTACCGGGCGGCTGAGCGACCCGGAAGTGTTGACCACATAGTCGATGCCGCTTCCTTCCGTGCGGATATGTTGGAAATTGTGGATATGCCCGCAGAGGTACATGTCCACGTTGCCGTGTCTGCGCAGGATGGTGTCCACGTGCTTCTGCATGTCAAGGCGTTCGCTGTCGCTTTTGCCCGTTTCGGCGTAGATGGGGTGGTGTCCTACCACCAGCACCCAGTCTTCCTTTGCCGCCGTCAACACGGAGTCCATCCATGACAACTGCTTCCGGTAGTCTTGTTGGCAGGCATCCGGGTATTTCTCCGTGTCTTCACGGTATTTCTCGATGAGGGGGGGCGTGTCGATCATGACGAGGCGGACAGTGATGCCGTCGTTTTCCAACACTTTGGTATAGTAGCGGGCATCCATGTCCCAGCGTGCGCTCACTTTGGCGTAATCCAAGACGGCTTGCGTGTTGCCCCGGTACTCATGGTTGCCGAGGATGGGATACCAGGGCAGCATCAGTTCGGGGTGGCTGTAAATGAGTTCGTAGTTGGTCATCCACAACGGATCCCGCGTGCTGCGCACGCCTTCGAAATGATGCACGTCTCCGGCTGCCACCACGCATTCGATGTCCACCGTTTCGGCCATCTCGCCCATCAGTTCGGCTATGGGTTTCTGGTCATAGTAGCCGTTGCGCCCGAGGTCGTTGGCCAAGTAGAAGTTCAGCGGTTTTTCCAAGGCTTTCCATTCCGAAGCGTCTTGCGCGTACATCCCGGCGGCAAGTATCGCTAAAATCAAACTCAAAAATATTTTCTTCATAAATGTTACGTTTTAAAGGTTTGAAAGAGCCCGCTCTCTGTCGGCTGTCCCTGTCGGCAGGATGGCGGGCTGAAGGGGTTTACGCCAATGGCGTGCGGTTTAGTTCGTGCCGTATGCACCGAAGTGTGCTTGTACGGCGGGCGAATTGTAGGTGGTGCCACCTACTGTCAGACCTGTGGCTTGGTAGTAGGGCTGGGCGAAAGCCTCGTTGCCGCTGTAAGCACCGGCAATGACGTTTTGCGAGTGGAAATCCCAAGCCTCGTCATATACCACATCGCTCATCTTGGCTGTGTTGATATCATAGTTCACGAAATCAGGGTTGGGCAAGTTGTTTTGTGTGGCGATGACGCTGTGGCTGTCTATGGCAGGAACTACTGTGCCGTCTTCCAAGGTCTTTTCCTCCAAATGGTAGTTCTTGTGGTCGATGTTGTAACCTTCCCAAGCGTAGGCGATGCCTGAGCCTGCTTCCCATTCGCCTTCGTCGTTTTCTTCCCCGGCCCAGATTACGTCGCTTCTTTGGCTGCCCGAGACGTAGCAGTTGTAGTCGATGGTGGAGTGGCTGTCATAACCTTCGTCGATGTTGTTGGGGTCTTTCCAACTGGCCGTCTGTGCGCGGTATTTGCAGTTTACGAGCATGTTGTTGAACACGTCGGCCCGCACGTTCTTTTCGGCATAGATGCAGCCACCCTTTTCCCCGTCGCGGCGCCAACCTGCGTTGAGGATGGTGTTGTTGTAAGCCTTGACCTTGCCTTGCCCCTTTCCGTTTTCACCTTGCCCGTCGCTGGAGAGCTTCAGGCCGTTGGTGTTGGGCGCGTACATGATGTTGCCGGCCACGTCCACTTTGCATCCGGCTTTCACGTTGACTGCCTCGCCGCCGTCGAAGCCAGTGCCTGCGAAGACATTGTGGGCGATGATGGCGTTTCCTCCCATCATGTAGATGCCGTCCGACCACCCGTAGCGGATGATGCTGTGGGTGATGACATAGTTGCCGGCCGGGTTGGTGGTCGTAATTTGCGGATAGGCATCGTCGCCGGCCGTGTAGTCCCCGCTTGAAGCGGCGGGTGAACCTTCAATGACTTGGCCACCGGTGTATTCGATGATGGTGTGGTCGATGAGCATTTCGGTGCAAGTCTTGTAAGCCATGATTCCGCCCCATTGGTGTTCTTCCTGGAAAATGTTCTCGGCTGTGCGTTCCCCCTCGGGGATGGACAGGCGCACGGGATTCTCTGCCGTCCCGCGGCTGTAAAGGTTGCCCCTCACGCTGAATTCCACGGGCACGTGGTTGCTGCCTACGCCTTCGGTGGTGAAGATGAGTTCCACCCCGGCTTCGAGGGTCAGGCTCTTGCCTTCGGGCACGATAAGGTGGTTGTTTACAAAATAACGTCCGGCAGCCAAGGTGCCATCCACTTCACCGGATATTTGAGTGGCGCCTGCCACATTGCTTCCCCCGTTGTTTCCACCGCTTCCGTCGTTGTTCTCCGTGCGGGTCTCGTCATCATCGCTACAGGCTGCTGTCGTAAGCCCCAGTGTGGCCGTCAAAGCCACGGCTGACAAATAATACTTGAATTTCATGCTTGATAATTTTTGTGTAAGTAAGATTATACGTTTGTCTTTTTATAGTTTGTACCTTATGCCGACCATGAAGTTGCGGCCGCTCCAAGATTCCCGTTCTACCACGTGCCCGTTTTCGCGCCGTGAGTCCACGTTCACCGTGTGCGGCCCCTTGTGGATGTAGCGTAGGATGGGGGTGTCGAGCAGGTTCGAAGCCTTGGCAAAGAGCGTCAGGCCGAACTTGAAGCCTTTTTCAAGCGAGGCGTCGAGTTGGAAGAACCCGTCTTCCCAGATGTCGTCGTCCTCCCAACTTGAGATGTCGGCCAGTCGTTTGCCGGTATAACTGCCCAGGAGCTGTCCTTCCCACGCGTGGCGTTTGCTCTTGAAGAGCAGAGAGAGGTTGGCCACGTGGGCGGCCTGTCCATACAAAGGGCGTGTCTGGTCGGCAGACTCCACCTCGTTGCCGTTCATCCGGCGTTTGCGTGTCGTGATGGTGGAGTGGGTGTAGGTGTAGTTGGCTTTCACGCCCAGCCAGTTGAAGTATTTCATGAGGTCCACTTCCACGCCCAGGTTTTTGGCGTTGCCGAAGTTCATCGGTTTGTACTTCAAGTCTTGCCCTTCCGTAATCAACCCGTATTCTATGGGGTCTTGGATGTGCTTGTAGAAGATGCCCACCATGAACTGTTCGCTGGTGCGGGGGAAGAACTCATAGCGTAGGTCGAAGTTGTCGGCCACGGTGTGTGCCAAGTCCGGGTTGCCTTCCTCCTTGTAGTCGTCACCGATGATGCTGTAGGGCGCGATTTCGAAGAAGCTCGGGCGGTTCACGGCACGGGCGTACGAAAAGCGCAGGTTGGCATTCTTGTGTATGTCGTATTTCACATGCAGGCTCGGCAGCACGTCCCAATATTTTTGGTAGCCTTCGGGGTCGGTGCTTTCTTCGGGGAACTTCAGGGTGTATCCTTGGTGGGTATGTTCGGCGCGTACGCCGGCATTCACTTCCCATGCGTGGTAAGTGTACTTTGCCATGAAGTAGGCCGCGCCTATTTTTTCGCTTGCGTCGTAGTTGAGTGCGCCACCGATGACACCGTACGCGCGGCGGGGCACGAACTCGATGTCGTCGAAGTTTTCCCAAGCGGTGCCGGTGGAGGAATTGAACGTGTAGTAATTGGAGAAACTGCTGCGTTGCTTGTCGCGGTAAAGGCCGCCCGTCTTGAAGTCCACGGTACCCTTGCCTGTTTCCAGTTTGTAGGAGAGGTCGGCTTGGCCGGACAGGTCGCGGTCGTCGTTATGTTCCCAGCGGCGTTCGGCACAGTCGGAACTCATGATGCGCCCGCCCATGAATTCCATCTTCACGCGGTCGGGGGTCTCGTTGTAGGCTTTCGATACATTGCCGACCCATTCCAACTTCAACGGGCCGCCTTGCAGGAAGTTGTGTTCGCCTTTTAAGGTGGAGTTGATGATATACTGGCGGTTCCATTCCAGGCGTACTGAGCGGTTCACTTCGTCAGCCCCGTCACGCACCTCGCCTTGCCGCATGTCCATGTACCCGTTGTACCACGTCAGTTTGTGGTGGTCGTTTATGCGGTAGTCCAGTTTGAGGTGGGCACCGATGCGTGTCTGCTGCACGGAGTGGTTGCGGTAGATGGTGCCGTTGCGGTTCGACTCTCCGGGTTTGTAAGTAATCTCGCTTTCGCGTCCGCGCTTGGTGTTTTGGAAACTTCCGGCCAGCATTACGCCGAGATGGCCGTCAAAGAAACGGTCACCGTAGGACAGGCCTGCGGTGAGGTCGGGCAGGGGGCGTTTCGCGGTGGTGTACAGCGAGGCAGGGTTGAAGTCCGCTGCCGTCACCTTGCTGCCCGTTTGTGTGGTTTCCTGCCGTTCGTCGGGCGACTTTTTCACAATCTTGTCCCAGGCAAACGACTGGAAGTCGCGGTCGAAATACATGGAGTTGTACCCCGTGGAGAGGTTGGCCGTGAGCTGGCGTTCCATGGGCGCGTCTTTCATGACGAGGTTCACCGCCCCGCCGATGCCGTCGCCTTCCATGTCGGCGGTGAGCGACTTGGACACTTCCAGGCGGTCGAGCATTTCGCTCGGGAAGATGTCCAGCGGCACGAAGCGGTTTTTGTTGTCGGGGCTGGAAATCTTCACGCCGTTTACCAAGGTGTAGTTATACCGTTTGTCCATGCCGCGCAGGATGGCATATTGCCCCTCGCCGCTGGAGTTGCGCTCCACCGTCACACCGCTCATGCGCTGGATGACGTTGGCCACGGTGATGTCTGGGCTAAGCTCGATGGCCTTGGCGCTCATGACGTTCACCACGCTCATGGCGTTCTTTTCTATCAGGCGTGCGCCGGCTTCGCTGCGTCCGGGGTTGTAGGCCGACACCGTGATGCCTTTCAGTTCGATTTCCTTGCTGACGAGAGGGATTTCCACGCTTTCGCTTTCGGCTGTCACCTGAATTTCGCACGGTTGGTAGCCCATGTAGGTGCAGACCAAAGTGAAGGGCTTTTCCCCCGAGGGGAGGTGGAAACTTCCGTCCAGCCCGCTGACCACGGCTTTCGAGGGGTCTCCTTTCACGACCACTTTGGCTCCGATGATTTCCTCACCAGTCTGGGCATCGCGGATTTTCCCTTTGATAATCTTGCCTTCGGCTTGCAGTGTCAGTATGCTGAAAAAAATAAACGGAAAACATCTTTTCATAATTTAAACTTTATACCTTTCTTGAATTTGGTGCAAAAGTAGTGGTATCTTGTTACAGGCTTGTTACGGGGGTATGAATTTATGGTTAAGCAGCTTTTTCCTTCTTCGTGAAGGCAAGAAAAATCCCCCGGCTTTATGGCCGGGGGATTTCGGTAGGCGTTTTTAGAGCAGGACGATATCGTGCCGTGCCCGTCATGCTGTTCAGAACTCGTTACCCCAGATGTCTGTGAACTTGTCCATGTTGGTCAACACCTCAATGTCTCCGTCAGCAGGATCATCGAAACGGGGAGGGATGGGGCTGCCTACCATCATCATCTGGTCGGTTTCCACATGGCATATTGAAATCTCAGGTTGGATATATTTGCTCTTTTCCATAATCTTCTATGTTGCTATCCAAATAACTGGATAATATTTGTTTTTAATTAACTATTCAAAATCAATCACTTATAAAATTAGACTCTTTTTGTAAGAAGCA
>QWCN01009118.1_pt1 | contig 44194 bp, 33 predicted proteins | sample 1972711 | NCBI WGS metagenome assembly QWCN01 (sample SAMN09866707, study PRJNA288562) | Human gut metagenome isolate term1_stool, whole genome shotgun sequencing... | isolation source: gut | host: Homo sapiens | place: USA: California
CACCTTCAAAATCGTCACGCTGACGGGGGCGAGTTCGATGGCATTGCGGCAGGCGGGGCCAAAAGGTTCGGCGGCGGCACGGGTACCATCGCACAGATAGCGCCAGCTCCCGGCAGGCAGGGCCGCCCACTGGCGGGTGCACTCCGGGTTATAATAAACGACCAGCCGCCCTGGCAGGCTTTCGCCCTGGCGCTCTGGCACAAAGCCGATCAGCCACCCCGGCAGGGACAGAATGCAGGGTTCTGTATCCCCCGCCATACCGGAAAGCTCCGGATACGCCTTGCGGATTTCCAACAGTCCGTGATAATACTGCACCAGCTCCTCCAGCTGGGCGGCGCGCGTCCAATCCAGGCGGTTCAGCTCCAGCGGGCCGCGGTAGGTGTTGTGGTCGCCATGCTTGGTGCGGGCAAACTCTTCGCCCCCCTGCATGAACGGCAGACCCTGGCAGGTCAGGTAAATACCCGCCGCCATGCGGTTCTGGGCCAGCAGATCGGCATCCGGCGCGGCATAATCCCCGCGGCGGGCCACGCATTTCAGCTTATCCCACAGGGTATAGTTATCATGGGCCGAAACATACTGCACCACCTGGCCCGGCGCCTGGGGCATAAAATCCGCCTGGCCGCCGCGCCACGCCGGGATAGAATGCAGCACTTGATACCCACAGTGCATATCGCCGTTGATGTAGCCTGCGCTGCCCGCATTGAACACCCCGCCCTTGATGGCATCGCGGGTGTTATCGCAGAAAAATCCGATGCGGCTGTCCAGCAGGCCCGCCGCCTGTTTGTTGGCGGGGATCGCGCCGTGTTCCATGCGGGTGCTGCCGCCCTGCCACGGTTCACCGTACATGAGGATATCTTCGCCGCCGGGCAGGGCATCCAGCGCAGCGCGGATTGCGTTCATGGTTTCCACATCGTGCAGAGCCATCAGGTCAAAGCGGAACCCGTCAATATGGTACTCTTTGGCCCAGTACACGCAGGAATCCACCAGATACTTGCGCACCATCGTGCGCTCGCTGGCAAGGTCACATCCGCAGCCGGAGCCGTTGGTCAGGCTTCCGTTTTCCCACCGGCGGTTCCAGTAGCCGGGCACCGTGCGTTCCAGCCAGCTGTAGGAATAATAGGTGTGGTTGTACACCACATCCATCACCACGCCCAGCCCTGCGCTGTGCAGGGCCTGGACCATGGCGCGGCATTCCCGCACACGCACCTCGCCGTGGAACGCATCGGTGGCATAGCTGCCCTCCGGCAGGTTATAATTCAGCGGGTCATACCCCCAGTTGTAGTCCTCGCCGTTCACTTCGTCCACCGTGGCAAAGTCAAAAATAGGCTGCAGCTGCACATGGGTCACACCCAGCCGCTTAAGGTAGTTCAGCCCGGTGGGGTGTACGCCGTCCCCGTTCAGGGTGGTGCCGTCCACCGTAAAGCCCATAAACTTGCCGCGGTAAGCCTGCGGCACGCCGCTGGCCGGGTCGGCGGTAAAATCCGCCACATGCACCTCCCACACGCTGCGGGCATGGGCGGGGATAGCCGGGCGTTCATCCTTCTGCCAGCCGTCCGGCACGGCGGCGGCCTGGTTCAGCACCATGCTGCGGGTGCCCCCTGCCCCGGCTGCGTGGGCGTATGGGTCCGCTGTAACGGTGGAGGTTCCATCCGGGAACTGCAGCTCATACTGGTAATACTGCCCGGCCAGGTCACCCGCCAGTTCCAGGTACCAGGTGCCGCCCTCACTGCGCTGCATGGCCAGGGTGCCAAGGTCGGCAGCTTCCGGCTCTGCGTCCGTGCCCGTAGCAAAGCGGTGCAGCGCCGCGCTGCACGCCGTGGGGGCCCACAGGCGGAATGCCGTAGCGCTGCTGCGCCACACTGCACCAAGGTCATTCCCGGCATAAACCGGCAGCTGGGATACCTGTGTTTCGTTCATGGGGATTCCTCCTACTGATATACCACAAAAAAGGCACAGCCTTTGCGGCTATGCCCAAAATGCTTACGCTATAATTTTAACAGGTCTGGCCCGTCAGTGCAAGGCTGAAATCAGCCGCGGTTTTCCATCGGCAGGTAATCTCTGGTTGCCATAACACTTTTGTACGCGGGGCGAATGATTTTATCCACATTGACAAGTTCTTCCATGCGGTGGGCGCTCCAACCGACCACACGAGCCACAGCGAACATGGGGGTATACAGTTCCACGGGGATGCCCAGCATGTTGTAGACAAAGCCGGAATAGAAGTCCACGTTGGTGGAAACGCCTTTATAGATATGGCGCTTTTCGGCAATCACCTGCGGGGCCAGGCGCTCCACCGTATTATAAAAGTCAAAGTCCGCCTTGCGGCCCTTGGCCATGGCCAGCTGCTGCACAAAGCTCTTGAACACCACCGCGCGCGGGTCCGACAGAGAGTAGACCGCATGGCCCATGCCGTACACAAGGCCCTTATGGTCAAAGGCCTCTTTATCCACAATTTTGCCGATGTAGGCGCGCATTTCGTCCTCATCGGTCACGTCGGAAACATGGGCGCGGATATCGTCCATCATCTCCATGACCTTGATGTTCGCGCCGCCGTGCTTGGGGCCCTTCAGGCTGGAAAGCGCCGCTGCAATGACCGAGTAGGTATCCGCCCCCGAAGAAGTGACCACGCGGGTGGTGAAAGTGGAGTTATTGCCGCCGCCGTGCTCCATGTGCAGCAGAAGAGCAATATCCAGAACATGGGCTTCCAGCGGGGTATACTGCTGGTCGGGGCGCAGCATCTGCAGCAGGTTTTCTGCCGCCGAAAGCTCCGGCCGCGGGCGGTGGATGTACATGCTGCCGTCATTCAGGTAGTAATTATAGGCATGGTAGCCATACACCGCCAGCATGGGGAAGACGCTGATCAGCTTGATGCACTGCTCCATCTGGGTCTGCAGGCTGTTATCCCCCACCGAATCATCATAAGAAGCCAGGGTCAGCACGCTGCGGGTCAGGCTGTTCATCAGATCCTTGCTGGGGGCTTTCATGATAACGTCCCGCACAAAGTTGCTGGGCAGGGCACGGCATTTGGTCAGGCAGTCGGTAAATTCATGCAGCTGCTGTTCATTGGGCAGGTCGCCAAGCAGCAGCAGGTAGGCAACTTCCTCAAAGCCATAGCGCTTGCCGCGCAAACCACGGATCAGGTCATACACGTTATACCCGCGGTACCACAGCTTGCCATCGCAGGGGGTTTTAACGCCGTCACGCATTTCAAACGCATCAATGCGGGAAATATTAGTAATCCCGGCCAGCACACCGTTGCCGTCCTTATCGCGCAGGCCGCGCTTTACACCGAACTCATCAAACAGGTTCGGATCAATGGCATCGTTATGCACACACAGTTCTGTAAACAGCTTGGCTTCTTTTTCGATTGCCGCATACTCACCCATGGTTTGTCCTCCTTTTGCTTTTGAGACTTATCGCTACATTATACAGTGTATTAGATTATTATACACCGTGTTCAACGTCAAAAGGTGAAAAAAGCGTTAATTTTAATTAGGGTGTATCTGAAAAGTCGAAAATTTAGTCTATTTCTACAAACACAGCCGGATTTTGCGTTAAAGAGTCTTGGGCAATACCGCATAATTCTAAGTGCCGGCCAGTGCTTCCGGCAAAAATGGCGTGATGAGCGCTTCTGCCGCCGAGCGGGAGTTGGAGGTCATGTAAATAGCCTGGCCAACGCCGAACTTGGCATCGCCGCGGCTGAATACCTTAAAGTCAGAGAAGAACACATCGTCCGCCGTGCGGCCCGTCAGGTCGGCGCCGGCTTCAAACATCTGCTCCGCATAGGTGGGGATCTCCTCGCCCGCGATCCTGGCCAGCTTTTCGGCAATGTGCTGGTCAAGCGGCGTGGCGGTAGGCGAACGGAACATCAGCGTGTCCGACAGAATAGCGGAAAGCAGCAGGCCTGCAATCTGGGGCGGGATCTCTACACCGTGCTCTTCATACATGCGGCTGATGATAGTAGCGGTGCAGCCAACCGGCTCGTTGCGGAAATACACCGGCCCGGCAGTTTCCAGTGCACCAAGACGGTGATGGTCGATGATCTCCAGAATCTCCGCCTGCTCCAGACCATCCACAGCCTGACCACGCTCGTTGTGGTCCACCATAATGACCTGCTTGCGGTGCACGTTCAACAAATTACGGCGGCTGATGACACCGCAATATTTGCCATTGGCATCCAGGATGGGAAAATAGCGGTGGCGCACATTGGCCATGACCTTGCGGGCGTCTTCCACTGCAGTATTCACGCTGAATTCCAACAGGTTCTTGCTGCGCATAAAGTGGCGCACCGGGGCGGCGGTGGAAATCAGGCGGGCGGCGGCGTACGTATCAAACGGGGTGGTAATGACAATGCATCCTTTTTCCTGTGCGCGGGCCAAAATGGTACGCGGCACAGCAGAGCCGCAGCAGACAACAATGGCACCGGCGCCACAGTCAATGGCACACATCTGCACTTCGTACCGGTTGGACACCAGCACAATATCGCCGGGGTTCACGGCACCATCCATAATTTCCGGGCTGGTGCCAATAAAAATGCGGCCGGAGGTAATGCAGGCATCGGGGTCGCCCAGCAGCATTTCGCCTTCCAGGGTACTGAGCACGTTTTTGTAGCTCGTCTTGGATTTTGCCAGAACCTCAGTATCAAATAGGTCCATATTGGCATTGGCAATGTCCTTAACGGTGATCAGGCCCAGCAGTTCTTTATCCTCGTCAATGGCGCACAAGGTATCGATCTCGGTGTCGCGCATCATGCTCCATGCGGCACGGATGCTCATTTCCTTATCAATGCCGGGCTGCTCGCGGATGTCGATGTCCTTCACCTGGGGGCTGACGTCGGTACACAGGCGCGGCGGCTCCACCCCAAAATGCTTGAGCACAAAGGCGGTTTCGCGGTTGATCTGCCCGGCACGGCGGGCTTCGTACACAGCATCCCCCAGCTGGTTTTTCAGGTAGGTATAGGCCAGCGCAGAGCAGATAGAGTCTGTATCCGGGTTGCGGTGACCAATGATGTTGACCTTACGGCGTGTCTTTGGCATAGTTCTTCCCTTTCCCAATCAATGCAAGGGGTATATGCAGCGGCCTTTCCCCTCTTTTGGGTTATTTACCGCAAACCATGTTGTTGGTAGAATAACCAGAAAACCGCGCAATTCCCCACGATTATTTTTAATTATACCATAAGAAAAAACAATTTACGATTCTTGACAATTTCATCATGGTGCCGTACAATATAGTATAAGTGTGCTGCAGTTGGGATGTTAGCCCCTGCCGCAGCCTTTATTCGTGCATCAAACCCCAGATTTTGAAAGTATAAAGAGGTATCGTAGGTTATGATCCAAGAAAATCTTCGCAATATTGCCATTATCGCCCACGTTGACCATGGCAAGACCACCCTCGTGGATCAGATGCTGAAGCAGTCCGGCGCATTCCGCTCCAATCAGCAGGTTGCTGAGCGCGTGATGGACTCCGGCGCCATCGAGCGTGAACGCGGCATCACCATCCTGGCAAAGAACTGCTCCTGCGTCTATAAAGGCGTCAAGATCAACATTGTTGACACCCCGGGCCACGCCGACTTTGGCGGCGAGGTAGAACGCGTGCTGAAAATGGTCAACGGCGTTCTGCTGCTGGTTGACGCAGCCGAAGGCTGCATGCCCCAGACCCGTTTTGTTCTGCAGAAAGCTTTGCAGCAAAATCTGTCCCTGGTCATTGCCGTCAACAAGATCGACCGTCCCGACGCCCGCATTAAGGAAGTTATTGACGAGATCCTGGAGCTGCTGATGGACCTGGGCGCTACCGACGAGCAGCTGGACAGCCCGATGGTGTTCTGCTCCGGCCGTAACGGCACCGCCAGCTATGATTGGACCCACCCCGAAAACGGCACCGACCTGAAGCCGCTGTTTGATACCATCCTGAAGTACGTTACCCCGCCGGAGGGTGAACCCGAAGCCCCGATGCAGATGCTGGTTTCCAGCGTGGACTACAACGACTTTGTGGGCCGCATGGGCGTTGGCCGCGTGCAGAACGGTATCATCAAGGTTGGCCAGGCTGTTCAGGTTTGCGACTGGCACAACCCCGACCTGCACATGACCGGCCGCATCACCAAGCTGTTTGACTTTAAGGCAAACGGCCGCGAGCCCATTGAGCAGGCCGCTGCCGGTGATATTGTTGCCTTTGCCGGTCTGCCCGATATTTCCATCGGCAACACCGTGTGCGACCCCAGCAAGGTTGAACCGCTGCCCTTTGTTAAGATCAACGATCCTACCGTTGAGATGACCTTCTCCGTCAACGATTCCCCGTTTGCCGGCAAGGAAGGCAAGTACGTCACCAGCCGCCAGATCCGTGACCGCCTGCAGCGCGAGCTGCTGAAGGACGTTGCCCTGCGTGTGGAAGATTCCGCCACCAACGATTCCTTCCGCGTAATGGGCCGTGGCGAAATGCACCTGTCCATCCTGATTGAGACCATGCGCCGCGAAGGTTACGAGCTGCAGGTCAGCCCCCCGCATGTTCTGACCCATGAGGAGAACGGCAAGACCATGGAGCCCATGGAGCGCGTTGTGATTGACGTGCCGGAAACCTATCAGGGCAACGTTATGACCGCTTTGGGCGCCCGCAAGGCCATCCTGATGAACATGCAGATGATGAACAACCGTTCCCGTCTGGAGTTCCGTATGCCCAGCCGCGGCCTGTTTGGCTACCGCAGCCAGTTCCTGACCGACACCCACGGCGAAGGCATCATGAACACCATTTTTGATGGTTACGAAGAATGGTGCGGCCCCATTGCCACCCGTTCCAGCGGCTCCCTGATCAGCTTTGATACCGGCGATGCCGTCACTTACGGTCTGTTCAACGCCCAGCAGCGCGGCACCCTGATTGTGACCGCAGGCGAAAAGGTTTACGAGGGCGAAGTTGTTGGCTACACCCCGACCGGTGAGGACATCACCGTCAACGTGTGCAAGACCAAGCACCTGACCAACACCCGTGCATCCGGCAGTGACGATGCTCTGCGCCTGATCCCCGTGACCAAGTTCAGCCTGGAAGGCTGCCTGGAATTCCTGGCACCGGACGAGCTGCTGGAAGTTACTCCGGAGAACCTGCGCATCCGCAAGCGCATCCTGGACCACGACCTGCGCATGAAGGCCACCAGCAAAAAGAGCAAGGGTTGATGTTAAGTTTGCCTTTCCAGCCTTTTTGAAAAAAGGCTTCGGCGAAAAACTTTAATCGGCTTCGCACAGAATAATAAAGATCCCGGCATGATTTTGGAATGAAAGTCGTGCCGGGATTTTTGGTTTTATTATATTATATTGGGATGTGTATGCCACCCGTAGGGGGCGCACAGTGTGCGCCCGCCGCCCAAAATAAGCAACGCATTCTTTCAAATGTTCCTCACCGGACAAACACTCCGGGGCGATGCAAGCATCGTCCCCTGCAAATATTTTTTAGGTGCACAGCAAACCATTTATGATTTTTCATGGCGGGATAAGGGCATCCCCCCTGACAGCATTTTACAGGCCGGCAGGGTCTTACAAAACGTGCCGTAATTATACCTTCACCTCGCACCGTTCCGGGATCTGGAAATGTGCAAAATAGGTTTCCTCTTTGGGAATCCATCTGGTTTTGAAATCTTCCAGCTTTTCCGGGGCGCGCGCGGCAAGGCGGCGCAGCTGCTCGGCAGGCTCCACATCCACAAAGGCGTGCAAGGCGCAGTAATTCCACAGGTCCGGGTGGCAGGAGTAGGAACCTTCCAACAAAATGATCGGCGTCTGGGGCAGCGGTACAGTGCCGGGGGCAAGCGCCATCGTGCGGCAGTCAAACAGGCGGTAGTTCCCCTGCTGCCCGGCGCGCAGGGGTTCCAGCACCTCGGCAATCAGGCGTTCGCGGTCCAGGTTGCCGCCGGGCTCCGCCATGCGCTGGGGGGTGCGCTGGATCGGCTGCAAAAAGAAGTCATCCAAGTGCACCACACCCCAGCCGTATTGCCGGGCCATCTGGGCGGCAATGGTGGTTTTGCCCGCGGCGCAGCGGCCATCCAATGCAACCAGCAGCGGGCCGTCGGCTGGTTTGGGCAGAGCTTTGGCTGCCTGGGCCAGCGCTGCGGCGGCCTGGGCAGCAGTTTGCTGTTTGCCCCCGCGCGGCGGCACAGTGCAATGGTAGGCAATGCGGGAAGTTTCATCCGCCAGTGTAATATTGCCGCAGCGCACAAAGCCATTTTTCTCCAGCAGGTGCTGCATTACTTTGTTGTCCGCGTGGGTATCGGCGCGCAGGGGCAGGCCACGGGCCGCGCACCAGGCAAAGCAGATTGCCGCCGCCCCATGCACCCGCCCGGCCGATGCCATGCGGTGGATGGTGGCATAGGGAGCATCATCCGGCCAGCCACCATCATAGATTTCGGCATAAGTCGGTTCCGGGCCGGGAATGTAACAGAACGTTGCCTCCGGGCGGGCATTACCCTCCAGAACATAGCAGACGCCGCGGGCGATCTGCTGCTGCATCAGCTCTGCGCCGGGGTAGGTAGCGGACCACTGGGTGGGGTTGCCGGTCTGTGCCATAAAAGCGCGGGCATGGGCAAATATTTCAAGCAGCGCGGGCAAATCACCCGGCTGCGCGGGACGGATGTTCATGCAAAAATGCTCCTTTTGTTTGGTTCCTTCATTATATCCTATCCCCCGGTTTGGGGCAAGTGGCAGCGTATAGAACGCACCCCCGCCGCGGAGTTGTGCATCCACGGCGGGGGCGTGAATTCTATGGCAACACCGCACAATTCCCGCCTGACGGCTTAAGCACCGCTCCGGCAGCTGCGGCACGGCATCTGCGTTGTCAAAATGCTCGATAATGTCGGGTTGCGGTACCCGCATCGTGCTTCAGGGGCAAAAGCCCCTCGCACTCTGCGACCGCCGCCCCTGCTTCGGTTCGCTGTTTCCGCCACTGGCGGCGCTCACCTTTGCAGCATCCAGTATTATCTGCGCTTTTGGCTTAGCATCTGCCGCACCTCGCTGGGTAATACTTTTCAAAAATTTCACGGTAGAGCAGGCTTTCCTTGGTAAAGGGGCGGCAGTAGGCATACTTGCCGCTCTTTTCGGCAAACTCACGGTCGGTGTAATAGCTCTCGGCATACTCCTTGATGTCATCCACCATGGAATGTCCCACGGCGTCCGAGAACGCTGCCTTTTCACGCCAAAGGATGCTTTCCGGCAGCCAGTCGCCCTCAAAGGCTTTGCGCAGCAGGTACTTGCCCTTGTTGTAAATGTTCATCTTGCGGGCCGGGTCAATGGACATGACATATTTGACAAAATCCAGATCACCGAACGGCACGCGGGCTTCCAGGCTGTTGACGCTGATGGAACGGTCTGCGCGCAGCACATCGTACATGAACAGCTCACGGATGCGCTTCTGGCTTTCTGCCTGGAACTCGTGGGCGGAGGGGGCGAAGTCAGTGTACTTGTAACCGAACAGCTCATCCGAAATTTCGCCGGTCAGCAGCACACGGATATCGGTGTGCTCATGGATGTACTTGCACACCAGATACATGCCAACCGAAGCACGGATGGTGGTGATATCCCAGGTGCCCAGCATGGCGATAACTTCTTCCAGCGCATTCAGCACAATTTCCTTGTTGATGATGACCTCGGTGTGGTCGGCGTGCAGGTAATCCGCCACCTGCTTGGCATACTTCAGGTCAATGGCGTCCTCGCTCATGCCAATGGCAAAGGTGCGGATGGGCTTGCCCAGCTTTTTGGCGGCAATGGCACACACCAGGCTGGAATCCAGGCCGCCGGAAAGCAGGAAGCCCACCGGAGTGTCGGCGTCCAACCGCTTATCCACACCGGCCACCAGCTTTTCGCGGATCTTGGTCAGGGTGGTGTCCATATCATCGGTGTTGTAAGCGGGGGTATCGGCAATATCGCAGTAGCGCACAAACTTGCCGTTGCAGTAATAGCTGCCGATGGGGAACGGATAGATCTTTTTGCACAGGCCGATCAGGTTCTTGGCCTCGGAAGCAAAGGCGATGTGGCCGGATTCGCTATAACCATAGAACAGCGGGCGAATACCGATGGGGTCACGCGCAGCGATCAGCCATTTTTTGCGGCTGTCGTACAAAATCATGGCGAACTCGGCATCCAGATGATTGAACATATCCAGGCCGTACTTGTAATACAGCGGCAGGATGATCTCGCAGTCAGAATCCGACTCAAAGGTGTAGCCATCAGCTTCCAGCTCTTTTTTGACCGGGCGGAAGCCATACAGTTCGCCGTTGCAGACAACACAGTCGTTGCCGCGGAAGAAGGGCTGCATGCCTTCCGGGGTCAGACCCATAATGGCCAAACGGCCAAAGCCCAGCAGGCCAAACTCAGTTTCTGCCACACGCTGGTCATCCGGCCCGCGGGAAGCAGTACGCATCAACAATTCGGTAAATTTTTCTTTGGACAGATCATGTCCGGCATACCCTAATACACAGCACATTTGGTAACACTCCTTTTTCCATTTACACCAGTATTTCTTCCCTGCGAAATGGTAACAAAAAAAGACAGCCCACTTCGTCCTTGTATTAGGACGAATCGCTGTCTTGATCCGCGGTGCCACCTAAATTACCGCAGCCCGAATAATGGCATACGGTCACTTTTTCCGTACACGTTCACCTTTGAAACGCTGCCGTTTTAACGCGCGGCGGTGCGGCGCCCTTACTTGCGGGGAATGCCCGCTTTGGGTTTGCAGCTAACGGGTGTTCTTTCGCATCCCTTCCCTGTCCGGGCTTCCAGCTCATGACCCGGCTCTCTGTGCAGCTATTGGATGGTACTTTTCCCGATCAATGCTTTTAACAGCTAAAGAATAGCACCATCCACAAAGGTTGTCAAGAACTTTTTTACTGTTTTACTCCCCCCCCGTGCAGCAAAGCAGCAGCCCCGCCGGGGATGCGTTCCGGCGGGGCTGCTGTTTATTTATGGTTTAATGCTGCACGGCAGCGGGCTGATTTTCGGTTTCATTCCGGGGCTGAACTTGGTTTTCATTTAACGGCTGCACGGGTTCTGCCTGCTTTGCCCGCGGGTTTCCTTCGGCATCAATGCCGCGGCGCTCCAGGCACCAGGCGGTAAACTGGCGTAGCAGGCCATAGCATGTGGCAAAAGTAGGCACGCCGACGACCATGCCCACAACCCCCAGCAAGTCGCCGCCGATCACGATGGCCACCAGCACCCACAGGGCCGATACGCCGATGGACTTGCCCAAAATTTTGGGGCCGATGATATTGCCGTCCACCTGCTGGATGGCAATAATCAGAATCAGGAACTTGAGCGCATCAAACGGGTTGACGAACACCAGAATCAGCAAACAGGGGATTGCGCCGATGAAGGGGCCAAACACCGGGATGATGTTGGTAATGCCAACCACGACCGCAATCAGCGGAGCAAACTCAATGCCAAAAATGGTGCAGCAGCCAAAAGTCAGCACGCCAATGATGGCAGAATCAATGATCTTGCCGCCAAAAAAGCCTTCAAAATTGTTGTTGGCAAAGCTGCAGGTTTCCAGCACGGTATCTGCAATATACGGCGGGAAAAACGCGTGCACCATGGTGCGCAGCTGGCGCAGCAGCTTGTCTTTTTCGGCCAGCATGTACACGCTGGAAGCCAGTGCAGTAAAGATATCCACCACGTTGGATGCCACACCGGAAACATACGCCATGATCTGCGGTGCCGAGGATTTGAGCACTTCAGTCAGGCTGTTCATCATGCTTTCGTAATTATCCAGCATTTCGGTTGCCCGGCTCAAATCAAGGCCATAGCGGTTTTGCAGCATATCCAGCAGGTTCTGCACATTGGATATGTACAGCGGCAGGTTGGTGAACAACATGGTAATGCTGGAAACGACCTGCGGCACCACCATGGAAACCAACAGCGTAATAATCAGCGCCGCAACAATATAGGCAATCAGGATCGAAAGCCAGCGCAGCTTGGGGTTCTCTTTCATCACATACCGCTGCACCGGGCGCACAATACAGTCCAGCACATAGGCGATTACAATGCCGCTGGCAAAAGGGGCCACAACATCCAAGAACTTGGCAATGCCGCCGGCAAACACATTCAGGTGCCCCAGCATCAGGTACAGCGCAATGCTGATGGCAATGATCGCCAGCCAGTCAAAAACCGTTTCCGGTTTTTTGTGCATCCAAATATGGTCGTTCTGCTCATTCATACACATTCTCCTGACATAAGGGGCTCTGCCAGCCTGCAAAAACTGTTCTGCCCCTACTTGACCGCCACCGGCGGCACAAACTCTTACAGTTTAATTGTAACATCTAACGGCGGCTTTTCAAGGGGCAAAATCTTAACATTATGCAAACAGTGTGGTGAAATATGTTGCACTGGTTCCGCGCTATGTTTCCCCGCCCGGTTTTGTTTTTTCCCCATCCGGTTCCCTGGGCAGGGCCGCTTTGGCAAGGTTGGCCGCCACCCCCAGTACCGGCACCCCGATGACCATGCCCGGAATGCCGAACAGTCCGCCGCCCACCACAATAGCCGCCAGCACCCACAGGCCGGAAATGCCCGTGGCGCTGCCCAGAATGCGCGGCGCAATAAAGTTTCCGTCCACCTGCTGCACCACCAGAACAATGACCAAAAATTCCAGCGCATGCACCGGCTGGCCGCTGAACAGCAGCAGCGCTGCCCCCGGCACCGCCCCCAGATAAGGCCCCAGCATGGGCACAATGTTGGTAACGGCCACCACCACGCTGATCAGCGGCGCATACGGGATGCCGAACAAAAGCATTAACACAAACGTTTCGCCGCCAACCAATACAGCATCCACCAGCTGTCCGCCAATGTAGCCGCTGAACGTTTTGTTGGCCATGGCAAACACGCCCAGCACGTTACCCGCGGTGCGCGGCGGCAGCGCAGTGCGCAGGGCCAGGCGGGCAGTATGCAGCAGTTCCGCCTTGCCGCACAGCAGGTACACCGAGGCCGCCAACGCCAGAAAACCATTCAGCACCTGCCCCGCCGCCCCCATGGCCGCCTGGGCCAACTGCGGGGCCAGGCCGGAAAGGAAGTTTTCCACGCTGCTGCCGGAATTCAGCAGCAGTTCACTCAGGCTGGTGGTATCCACTCCATAGTTTGCCTGTACCAGCTCCAGCAACGCCTGCGCGTTTTCCAGGTAGCCGGGCAGAGCCGCGGCAAAGCTGCCCACGCTTTGCACCAGCTGCGGTACAACCAGCCCCACCAGTGCCGCAACTGTGCCAAAAAGTGCCAGATACGCCAGCAGGATACCCGGCCCGCGCCGCCCTCCGAACAGGTGGATGGCAAACCAGCGGGCGGGGATATCCAGCACATAGGCCAGCGCCAAACCGCCCGCAAAGGGCGTTGCCAGCCCCAGCAGCACCCGCAACGCAGCCGCGATGGCGGGCAGATACCACACCGCAGCCAGCAGCGCGGCAGCCACCGCAAACAGCAGCAGCCAATCCTGCATCGTTTCGGGCTTTCGGTTGTACCAGCGCTTCATGGGCTTCTCCTTATTACCGTGTCAGCGGGCCATCCCAGCAGTTGATAGAGCCAAGGTCGTACACCTGCCGCCCCGCCTGGGCCAGCAGCTCCGCCGCTATGGCGCTGCGCTGCCCGCTGCGGCAGCAGACAATGACCGGGTGGCCGTTGGACGGCAGGTTCGGCAGCTCCTCTTCCAGCCGGTCCAACGGAACATTGCGCGCACTGGGGATATGCCCCGCGGCATACTCCGCCGGGGTGCGCACATCCCACAAAATGGCCCGCTGCTGCATCAGCTGCCGGGCCTGCGCCGGGGTAATGCGGTTTTGGTTTCTCATACAGTTTGCCCCCTTTGTTCAAATTCAAAGCAAATTGTATGCGCCGGGCAAAAAGTTTATGATATAATAAAAACCTGTTTATGATGTTTATGGCAACACCGCACAATTCCCGCCTAACGGCTTAAGCACCGCTCCGGCGGCTGCGGCACGGCATCTGCGTTGCCAAAATGCTCGATAATGTCGGGTTGCGCCTTATATTCTAAACATTCCGCAATTTTTATCTGAAAGTGGTGTCCGGCATGAAAGTTCTCATCAGCACCTGCCTGCTTGGCGTTGCGTGCAAATATTCCGGCGGCGATAACGCCCGCCCGGCCCTAGTAGCGGCTTTGCAGGCTGCCGGGCATGAGCTGGTGCCCATCTGCCCCGAAGTGTACGGCGGCTTACCCACACCGCGCACGCCTGCGGAGCGCATCGGTTCCCGCGTGGTGACGGCTGCCGGGGCCGACGTGACCGCCCAGTACCGCAAAGGTGCCGAAATTGCCCTGCAGCTGGCAAGGTTGATGGGCTGCCGGGTAGCCGTGCTGAAAGCCAACAGCCCCAGCTGCGGCCACGGCACGATTTATGACGGCACTTTCAGCGGCAAAAAAATTCCCGGCAGCGGTGTAGCCGCCGAGCTGCTGGAACAAAACGGAATTGCCGTTTATACGGACGAGGACTGTGCCGCGGCACTGCCCTTCTAACGATCACGAATCACGATGATACGAGGTGAATGAAGATATGGCAACAAATACACCATTCGGCCAGCGCCTTGGCCTTGTGCTGGAAGGCGGTGCCATGCGCGGCATTTACACCGCCGGTGTGCTGGATGTTTTCCTGGAAGCCGGTATCATGCCGGACGTTGTGGTGGGGGTTTCGGCCGGTGCGCTGCACGGGTGCAGCTATGTAGCCGGGCAAAAAGGGCGCAGCATCCGCTATTACCGCAAATACCGCAGTGATAAGCACTTTATGGGCCTGTATTCTCTGCTGACCACCGGCGATGTGGTGGGCACCAAGTTCTGCTATGAGGATATCCCCTTGCGGTTGGATCCCTTTAACGAAGCTGCTTTTGAAAAAGCCCCCGTTGATTTTTATGTCACCGTAACCAATGTGCGCACCGGCAAGCCGGAGTATATCCTGTGCGACGAGCTGAAAGTTGGCAGCAAGATGGATGTGATTCGCGCGGGAGCGTCCATGCCGCTGTGCTCCAAAATGGTGGAGTGGAACGGCAATCTCTATCTGGATGGCGGCGTGAGCGACAGCATCCCCTATGCCAAAATGAAAGATTTCGGCTGCCGCAAAAGCATTGTAGTGCTGACCCAGCCCGCCGGATACCTGAAACAGCCCGCCGCCATGGCCCCGTTTGAAGCTATGTACCGCAAGTATCCCGCCTTTGTGGAGGCCATGCGCAGCCGCGACCAGATGTACAACACCGAAGTGTGCGCTGTAGAACAGGCCGCCAAACAGGGCGATGTTTTTTTGATTCGCCCCAGCAAGTTACTGCATGTTGGCCGTATGGAACACGACATCGAAGTTCTGAATGCACAATATGAGCTCGGCCGCCAGGATGCCCGAAACCAGATGGATGCGATGAGGGAATGGATGGAGAGGTAGGAGTTAGGAGTTTTTTGGGCCGCAGATGCCAAAAAGTTCTGTCTGAATATTAAAACAAAAATGTAGGGAACGGTCTTGACCGTTCCGAAACCCTGAAATTATTACCCATAATGGGATACGATTTCAAGGCAACGGAACGGTCAAAACCGTTCCCTACAATTATTTTATAGGCTTGCGGCGGACATTCAAACCGCCGTTTAACTCCTAAGGCAACACCGCACAATTCCCGCCTTACGGCTTAAGCACCGCTCCGACGGCTGCGGCACGGCATCTGCGTTGCCAAAATGCTCGATAAGACATCCAGCGCAGGGCAAGCATGTTCTGGCTGGGGGCGGCTTCGTTGATCAGGCGGATAGAGTCCGCTTTGGCTTTCTGCACCATCAGCAGGGCCTGGGCTTCGCCTTCAGCTTCCCGGATGCGCTGCTGCTTTACGGCTTCGGCGCGCAGGATGGCGCTTTCCTTTTCGCCTTCGGCGCGGGTGATGGCTGCCTGCTTTTCACCTTCCGCCAGCAGGATGGAAGCGCGCTTTTCACGGTCGGCCTTCATCTGCTTTTCCATGGCCTGGCGGATCTCTGCCGGGGGCTCAATATTTTTCAGCTCCACGCGGTTTACCTTAATGCCCCAGCGGTCGGTCGCTTCGTCCAGGCTGGCGGTGATCTTGGTGTTGATCAGATCGCGGCTGGTCAGCGTTTCGTCCAGGGACATAGAACCGATGATATCGCGCAGCGTGGTAGCAGAAAGGTTCTCGATGGCCTGGATGGGGCGGTTGACACCGTAAGCAAACAGCTTGGCATCAAACACCTGGAAGAACACAACGGTATCGATCATCATGGTAACGTTGTCGCGGGTGATAACGGGCTGCGGGGGGAAGTCTGCGGCTTCTTCTTTCAGGCTGACCTTGCGGGACACACGCTCCACAAAGGGAGTGCGCAGGTGCAGGCCGGCACCCCAGGTATCCTTATACACGCCAAGCCACTCGGTAACATAGGCGTTGGACTGGGGCACAATGACAATGCAGCGGGCGATGCCGATCAGCACAAGGACCAGCAGGATAGCAATAACCAGTAACATTAGGGGCCTCCTCAAACAATACGGGGCACTTTGGCAGGCTGCCTTAGTGCAGTTGTTCTGCGGGCTGTGCCGCAGCCGGTACGGGAACAGCGGATACGATCAGCACCGCACCGTCCACGTTTTTTACTTCGCAGCGCGCATCTTTTGGCAGCGGAGTGCCATCCACCGTGCGGGCCTGCCAATCCAGCCCATCCACACGCACGCGGCCGATATCCCCCTGCGGGATTTCCCGCAGAACAATGCCGCGGCTGCCGATGGTAAGCGGCGAACCGTTGGTAATGGGCGGCTGGCGCATGGTGCGGCGCTTTGCCAGCAGCGGCAGCATAACGGCCAGCGCTACGGCGGACACCACGGCAAACACGGCGCACTGAACGCCCAGCGATGCGGTAAAGATACTGGCCACCATGGCTGCCGCTGCACCAACGGCAAACCAGATGGAAACCAGCGCCGTGGTAGCAGCTTCCGCAATGGCAAACACCACAATGGCTGCTGCCCAAAACAGAAATGTCATCTTGACACCTCCTGATTGGTTACGCGGCCCTGGCGGCCCTCCACCATACCATAGTTCACAAAGTGCTGCAGGTAGGCGTTGGCATCATTGCCAAACGCGGCGCGCAGATCAGCGTTCTGGTTGCGGTAATAGCTGTAGTCGTACACGTTGGAATAATCATGGCCGCCGTACCAGCTGGTACCGGCAGTGCTGCCGGAAGAACTGCCGCCCTTGCCGCCGTTGGCGGTGGGCAGGCCGTTGATCAGGCTGTTGGAAATGTAACCGGTGGTATCGCCCCAGGTCACGCAGGACCAGCCGTTGGCATAGCTGTGTACCGTAACGGTAAAGCCCGCGGGAACGGCGGTCAGCACCTCATAGCTGGTGGCGGGGCCGCTGCGCAGGTTGGCGTCGCTGTTCAGGGTGCAGGTCACATCCGCACCCTCGTAGCGGCCGCTGGTGGAGTTGCTGGCCGTGGAGGTACCGCCGTTGGCGGCAGGCAGGCCGTTGAGCAGCTTGGTTGCAATGTAGCCGGAAACATCCCCCCAGGTCACACTGGCCCAGCCATCCTGGTAGCTGTCCACACTGACGGTAAAGCCTGCGGGCACAACGCCCAGCACGCCAAAGTCCGTACCGGGGCCGCGGCGGATGTTCGCATCGCTTTTAACGGTGCAGTTGACGGCGCTGCCGCGCCAGGACGGTGCCTGCGTGGTGGCGGCGCTGCCGCTGAGATACTTGGTTGCCACCCAGCCCGCATTTTTGCCGCTGGTCACATAAGCCCAGCCATTGCCGTCATCGGGGGTAACAACATTCACGGTTGCGCCGTTACTCAATACCGTCACCACATTATAATTGATGCCGGGGCCCTGGCGCATATTCAGGCCGCTTTGGGCGGTTACTTTGGCGCTGCCTTCTGCCATCGCCACGGTTGCACCAAAACATGCCGCAACCAGCAGAGCTGCCAAAAACGTTACACGCTTTTTCATATCCATATCTCCTTGTTGCAAGGTGATCTGCGGACCAAAAGAGAAGGTACTCTTTTGCAGTTTCATTATACCATATGCCTGCATCAAACACAAGAAACGCTTTATCTTTGTGATTTTTTTGTTAAACATGTAAAAAATCCGGCATCTGCACCCTCTCTGCCCGGTTTTGGAATGGTTACGGCAATACCGCATAATTCTAAGTGCCGATACGGCGAGCGAGGTGCGGCAGCTGCTAAGCCAAAAGCGCAGATAATACTGAATGCTGCAAAGGTGAGCGCCGCCAGTGGCGGATGCAGCGAACCGAAGCAGGGGCAGCGGTCGCAGAGTGCGAGGGGCTTTTGCCCCCGAAGCACGATGCACATTGCCCGGCATTGTGCAGCAACGCGGTACGCGTGCCGCCAGCGGCACCGGCCTGACAGGGAGGTTTCTATGAAGATGCGTGTTGGTATTTTGACATCCGGCGGTGACTGCCCCGGCCTGAACGCAACCATCCGCGGCGTGGCCAAAGCGCTGTATCAGCGCATGGGCGACAAGGTGGAGATCATTGGCATTCTGAACGGTTATGACGGCCTGATCAACGGCAACTACCGCGTCATGGCACCGGATGAGTTTTCCGGCATTTTGACGGTAGGCGGCACGATTCTTGGCACCAAGCGCACCCCGTTCAAGATGATGCGCGTTGTGGGCGATGACAAGGTGGACAAGGTTGCCGCCATGAAAAAGACCTACAAGGACGCCAAGCTGGACTGTCTGCTCTGCCTGGGCGGCAACGGCACCCACAAAACGGCAAACCTGCTCAGCCAGGAGGGTCTGAACATCATCGGCCTGCCCAAAACGATCGACAATGATATTTTTGGCACCGATGTTACTTTCGGTTTCCATACCGCTGTGGACATTGCCACTGACGTTATTGACCGCATCCACACCACTGCGGGCAGCCACAGCCGCGTAATGTGCATTGAGGTCATGGGCAACAAGGCCGGCTGGCTGACGCTGTATTCCGGCATTGCAGGCGGTGCGGACATCATCCTGATTCCGGAGCACCCCTATGACATCAAGAAGGTGGCCGAAGCTGTTATGCGCCGCCAGAAGGCCGGCAAGAACTTCTCCATCCTGGCGGTTGCCGAAGGTGCGCTTTCCACCGAGGAATCCAAGATGAAGCGCAAAGAATGGACCGCCAAGCGCGCCGCTGCCGGTTACACCACTGCCACCAACCGCATTGCCAAGCAGGTGGAGGAGCTGACCGGCGCCGAGACCCGCATCTGTGTGCCGGGCCATATGCAGCGCGGCGGCAGCCCCAGCGCCTATGACCGCGTGCTGGCCACCCAGTTTGGCACCTATGCCGCACGCCTGGTGGCGGACGACCATTTTGGCGTGACCGTTGCCATGGTGAACAACCACGTTACCGCCAACCCGCTGGTAGACATCGCCGGCAAGACCCGCGGCGTGCCCGATGACTGCGATATGCTCAACGTTGCCCGCTCCATGGGCATCAGCCTGGGCTGAGTTTTGTTACGGGGGTTGTTGTTCCTTCTTTGAAAAGAAGGAACCGAAGAAACTTTAAAATAATAAATTACAACAAGGCCCACTGCACGGGATTATGGCGTGCAGTGGGTCTTTTCGTTTTGGATGGCACTCAAAATTGTTTTGTAGGGAACGGTCTTGACCGTTCCCTACAAATTGGGCGGGGTTTTCGCTTTTCACAGAAAGGTCGCCCCTCATCCGCCGGAACTATTTGCTGCATCGGTCTTTTTATATATTTTGCTGTATTCCGTCAAGGGAATATTATTCAGATTTTTTATTGACATACAGCAGGTGGTATGCTAGCATCTATATAGTAACTGTTTCTTTTACTTGTTGTGTCCGTTTCTGTATGTTTTATTTACTGCTTTACATGGGAAAGGTAGTCGTTCGTCATGGTGAAATCTCACAAAATTTATAATCTGATCTTTGACTTCCTGCTGGCGGCGGTGGTATGTTTTTACAATGACCTGCGCTTTATGCGGGTCTGGTTCCTTGGCGGGCAGCTGTACCACAGTGTCGGGTTTACAAACTACCGCTTCGGCCTAACGGGCAAGGAGGTCTGCTGGGATTTTTCGCCGCTGAACATTCTGCATTGCCTGCAGGGGTATGACCCGCACGCTTACCTCAAGTTCCTCTGCTTTTTTTGCATCGGTATTTTGATGTTTTTCCGGTTTGTGTTCCGGGCACCAAAGCTTCTTCCGCGGTTGTTTGCGCGGCTGTTCTGTTTCAGCGCCGGGTATATTGCAGTCGTTGAGCTGTACAATCTGCTTTTCACCGCCGCCGGAGCTGTTTTTCTGGATATCAGCAACTGGTTCCTCTACCTCACCGGCGCATGGTCTGCTATTGCCATCCTGACCCTGCTGCTGGTTGCCAGCAAAAAGTTCCGTCCCGCTCCCCTGCTTTCTACTCCATCCCTTTGATCGAATAAAACCAAAAGCCGCGGCCCTGCATCAAACGCAAAGCCGTGGCTTTTTCCTACAATTTCTAATTACTCATTCCTAATTGCTAAGGCAATACCGCATAATTCTAAGTGCCGATACGGCGAGCGAGGTGCGGCAGATGCTAAGCCAAAAGCGCAGATAATACTGGATGTCTTATCGAGCACTTTCGCCCAGTAAGCGCCTGCCCATCAAATCAGTAGTACTTAAAATACCCCACATGCTGCGGCTGGTTATCTTCTACCAGGATGGTAAAGCCGCCGGGGTTTACTTCGGTCTGCTTGCCAAAGGCGGTGCGGACAATCAGGTGCGGGCCGTTGTTCAGGATAATCTCCGCGGACTGCTCCTTACCCACGCGGCGGTAGTGCAGCACATCGGCGCTGGCTTCCACCAGCTCCATGCTGCCGCCGTCAAAAGCATCGCAGCTGCGGCGCAGGCGGGCCAGGTTGCTCAGCGGCACGCGCAGGCGGCGCTCGGTGGAGTTCCAGTCAAAATATGCGCGGTTGAACGGGTCGCGGTAGCCCTGCATCCCGATCTCATCGCCATAATACACGCAGGGCACGCCGGGCAGGGTGTACAGCATGGCGTAAGCCAGCAGCACGCGGCGCAGGGCATCATCAATGCGGTCGCCGGGGATCATGCGCTTGCTCTGCCAGTAGCGGTCGCGGCCATTGGCGGGTTCGCCTGCAATGGCGGTAATACCGCGCTCGGTATCGTGGGTGGAAAGGAAGTTCATTGCGCAGTCCAGCGCCGGTTTGGGATAGTTTTCGCAGATGGACATGATCTGCTCCCCCACCGCGCTGGCATCCTCGCCGCGGGCAAAAGCCACAGCTGCATTGCGGAACGGGTAGTTCATGGTGGCATCCAGCCCATGGCCGCGCAGGTAGGTGCGGCGGTGGTCGAACGCTTCCTTGGTGGTGGCGTCCTCCCACACTTCGCCGATGAGCAGCTTGTCCTCGCCGTGGGCTTTGACGGCGGCACGAATCTTTTCGATAAAATCATCAGGCAGTTCATCCGCCACATCCAGCCGGAAGCCGGAAGCCCCCAGCCCCAGCCATGTATCAATCACGCCACCCTTGCCGCAGACAAAGTTGCCGTAAGAGGGGTCCTCCTCCTCCACTTCGGGCAGGGTCTCAAAGCCCCACCAGCTGCGGTAGCCGCCGACATAACCGGAATCGAAGTCATACCAGCTGCGGTAGGGCGAATTGCGGTCACGGTAAGCGCCGCCGGGGCCATAGCGGCCTTCGCGGTTAAAATAGAGCGAATCCGAACCGGTGTGGCTGAACACGCCATCCAGAATAATGCGGATGCCGTGTTTTTTGGCCTCGGCGCACAGCGCGGCAAAATCCTCGTTGGTGCCCAGCAGTGGATCGGCTTTCAGGTAGTTGGCCGTATTGTAGCGGTGGTTGGCGTGGGCCTCAAAAATGGGGTTCAGGTAAATGCAGGTAATGCCCAGCTCTTCCAGGTAAGGCAGCTTTTGCTGGATGCCCGCAAAATCGCCGCCGTAATAGTCCATGTTCAGGTAGCCATCGCTCTGCTCATTGGGCCAAAAATACGGCTCGCCGGTTTTATCCGGACGGTAAATGCGGTCCGCAAAGGGCAGCGGCTTGTTGGGTACGCCCTCATAAAAGCGGTCCGGGAAGATCTGGTACATCGTACCGTCTTTGATCCAGTCCGGGGTCTTGAAGTCCGGCTCGTACACCGTCAGCTGCCAATCCAGGCCATTCACCCAGGTCAGCTCACCTTCCCCGTTGGCGGTGCGATAAATCTTGCGGAAATCCGTGTACAGGTCAAAGTGGTAAAAATACAATCCCGATGTGGTGGGGGCCAGCTGGAACACAAAATGGTTTACGCCGGGGGTCTGGCCGTCAAAATCCATGCGGTAATGCACGGGGTCTTCGCGGTCTTTGGTCAGCACCAGGTGTGGGTCCACATAGCCCAGTCTTTCCGGCACAGTCAACCGCCAGGTAACGGTCTGCCCCGCCGGAACTGCGCCAAACGGTGTTTTATACTCCGCACAGCGGGAGTTAAAAAAAGTATGCGTTGGTTGTTCAGGCAAACAAATCAATCCTTACATTGAACAAGTGTACAAAAACAGCCGTGCCCCACTGGCGCCGGCAAATTCAAGTCGGCTGCCGGGATCGCGGCTGTTCGTTTATTTTATTGTACGGGCAGCGCGTGTACGTTCACAGCTGCACACGCGCCCGCACTGCGGTTAAAGCTCTGCTTTGGGCAGATTATTTAACCGGGGTAGCGCCCCAGATATCGCGGGCGTAATCCATGATGGAACGGTCGGCGGAGAAGATGCCGGCGTTGGAGATGTTCATCAGGCTCATACGGTTCCAGGTCTGCTTCTGCTTGTACAGTTCCTGCACGGTGTGCTGGGCACGGCGGTAATCCTTGAAATCAGCCAGGACCATGTACGGGTCAGAGTTGCGCAGGTTGTTGGTAACCTCGCTGAAGTTCTCACCGTTCCAGCCCTTTTCCAGCATATCCAGAACTGCCATGGCAACATTATCATCAGAGATGAATGCCTGCGGATGGTAGCCCATGCCTTTCAGTGCGTTGACTTCGGGGGTCAGCATACCAAAGATGATCTCGTTGTCCTTACCGGCGGCATCGGCGATTTCCACGTTCGCGCCGTCCAGGGTGCCCAAGGTGATTGCGCCGTTCAGCATGAACTTCATGTTGCCGGTGCCGGAAGCCTCGGTGCCGGCCAGAGAGATCTGCTCGGACACTTCGGAAGCGGGCATCAGGCGTTCAGACAGGGAGACACAGTAGTCTTCCAGGTAGACAATGCGCAGCTTATCTTTAACAGCGGGATCGTTGTCAATCAGCTTGCCCAGCTTGCAGATCATGCGGATCATCTGCTTGGCCATGTAGTAGCCGGGGGCAGCCTTGGCGCCGAAGATATAGGTCTTGGGCACAAAGTCAGCGTTCGGGTTTGCCTTCAGGTACAGGTACTCAGCGGCAATGTTCATGGCGTTCAGGTGCTGGCGCTTGTACTCGTGCATGCGCTTGACCTGGCAGTCAAAGATAGAATCCGGGTCAATGACCTGGCCGGTGGCCTTTTCCAGATAGTTGGCAAAGTTCACCTTGTTGGCGCGCTTGACGGCGGCCAGCTTATCCAGCATGGCGGAATCGTCAGCAAACTTCTCGAACTTCTTCAGCTCGGAAGCATCCTGCTTGAAGCCGGGGCCGATGGAATCTTCCAGCAGCTTGGTCAGGCCGGGGTTGGCAGCCAGCAGCCAGCGGCGGTAAGCAATACCGTTGGTAACGTTCTTGAATGCTTTCGGCTTGTACAGGAAGTAATCATGGAACACGCTGTCCTTGATGATCTCGCTGTGCAGCTTGGAAACGCCGTTGATGGAATGGCAGGTGTAGGCGCAGATGTTGGCCATGCGGACCTGGTTGTCGCCAATGATTGCCATGTAGTTGATCTTGCCCTGGTCGCCGGGGAAAGCTTTCTCCAGGTCAGCACGGCAGCGGCGATCCATTTCCTGCACGATCTGCCAGATACGCGGCAGGGTGGAGCGGAAGATATCCACGTTCCACTTTTCCAGAGCCTCGCTCATGACAGTGTGGTTGGTGTAAGCAAAGACCTTGCGGCAGATGTCGAAAGCTGCATCCCATTCATAGCTGCACTCATCCAGCAAAATGCGCATCATTTCGGGGATGGCAATGGTCGGGTGGGTATCGTTCAGCTGGATGGCGATCTTATCCGGCAGGTTTTCCAGGGTACCGTACTGGTTCAGGTGGTTGCCCAGGATATCGGCAACGGAAGCAGCGCTGAAGAAGTACTGCTGGCGCAGGCGAAGGATCTTGCCCTCGGTGTGGTTATCGTTGGGGTACAGGATCTTGGAGATCAGCTCTGCGGAAGCAGACTGGCTGATAGCGGTGTTATAGTTGCCGGCGTTGAAGCTGCTCATATCAAAGCTGGGTGCCTTGGCCTGCCACAGGCGCAGCTTGGAAACACCCTGCGTGCCGTAACCGGCAACGTACATATCGTTGGGAACAGCAATGACAGAGTTGTAGTTTTCGTACTTGACATGGTGGAAACCGCCCTCCCAGGTCTCGATAGCCTGGCCGTCAAAGCGGATCTCTTGTGCCTGGTCGGGGTGGGATTTGATCCACACCTGGCCGCCGGGCAGCCAGTTGTCAGCGGTTTCCTGCTGCCAGCCGTCCACGATCTTCTGCTTGAAGATGCCGTACTCATACAAAATAGAGTAGCCGGTGCCGGGGATGCAGTCGGTAGCCATGCCATCCAGGTAGCAGGCAGCCAGACGGCCCAGGCCGCCGTTGCCGAGGCCTGCATCAGGCTCCTGCTCATAAATGGTGTCGATCTTGATATCGGCGTCAGCCAGAACCTGCTCGGCAACTTCGTTCAGGCCCAGGTTGAACAGGCTGGTGCGCAGGCTGCGGCCCATCAGGAACTCCATGCAGAGGTAATAGACCTGTTTTTTGCCTTCGCCCAAGGTCTTGGCCTGGAACTGCTTCTGGCGGTCAGACATGATCTGACGAACGATCATTGCCATGCAGCGGTAGATCTGCTCGGCGGAAGCAACGTCCAACGTGACGCCGCATTCGCTGACGACCTTGTCTTTGAGAATTTTTTCAAATTCTTTTTTAGTAAGTTTCATCAAAAGTATCCCTCTCCTTACGGCTTATCTATACCAGAATCCTCTGGGATTATACTGATTTTTCAAAATCAATAAAAATACTTACCTTAAGCATTATAGTCAAAATTGGCGATATGTGCAAGGCTTTTTTCCCACACGCGTCAATTTTTTCAATTTTACACAAAAGGGGCTTTTTCTTACGGGCATTTTATACTATAATATAAGGGTATAATTTTAAGCATTTTTCCTGCACTGCGGGGCTGGTGAGCGGTTTTGCCGCGCAGAAGCCCCTTTCCGCCCCGCTTTTGGCGGCAAAAGTGCAGGGTGTTCCTGATAAAACACCATCAACTGAAACAAAGGAGACCCCAACTATGGCTAACAAAGTACGTCTGACCATCTGCGGTTCGAGCTATGTGATCTCGACCAACGAAAGTGAAGATTACATGCAGAATCTGGCCGAGCGCCTGAATCTTGATATGAATGAGCTGATGAGCTCTTCCAATTCGGTTTCCATCACCACCGCTGCCATCATGACCGCGCTGAACTACCGCGATGAGCTGGAAAAGGCCAGCGGCAGCGCGGATAATATGCGCCGCCAGATCAAAGACTATCTGGAGGATGCCGCCTCCGCCAAGATGGCTGCCGAGGAGCTGCGCCGCGAAAACGCCGCCCTGCGCAAAAAGGTGGACGACCTGCACCGCCGTTCCCTGACGAGCGAAGCCTGATGGAACAGACTGTTTTACAGCGCCCGGAGATCCTGGCCCCCGCCGGCAATGCTGATATGCTGCGGGCTGCGGTGTTTGCCGGGGCTGACGCCGTATATCTTGGGCTGGATGGCTACAATGCGCGGCGCAGCGCTGGGAACTTTGACCCTGATGCCCTGCGCGAGGCCGTCTGTTTTTGTCATGCCCGCGGGGTTGCGGTGCATGTGACCCTGAACACGCTGGTTTACGCCGCCGAGCTGGGCGGCCTGGCCGATGCCGTGCGCGCTGTTGCCGCCGCCGGGGCGGATGCCGTGATTGTGGATGACCTTGCCACCGCGCAGCTGGTGCGCAGCATTGCGCCTGGCCTGCGCCTGCACGGTTCTACCCAGATGAGCATCCACACCGCAGAGGGCGCCAAGATGCTGGCAAAACTGGGGTATTCCCGCGCCATTCTGGCCCGTGAGCTGAGCCTGGCGGAGATCGAAGCCGTGGTAAAGGCAAGCCCGATCGAATGCGAAGTGTTTGTACACGGCGCGATGTGCATGTCCATGAGCGGCCAGTGCATGATGAGCGCGTTCCTGGGCGGGCGCAGCGGCAACCGCGGCGCCTGCGCGGGTCCCTGCCGCCTGCCGTTTGATGCTACCAACGGCCTGCGCCCCGGCCAGCCGGGCAAAGCCTGCCACCTGAGCCTGAAAGACATGGACCTTGTGCCCCACATGGCCCAGCTGAAAGCCGCCGGGGTTGCCAGCATTAAAATTGAAGGCCGCCTGCGCACGCCGGAATATGCCGCCGCTGCGGTAACGGCCTGCCGCGCAGCCCGCGCCGGGCAGCCCTATGATGAAGCGTTGCTGCGGGATATTTTCTCCCGCTCCGGCTTCAGTGATGCCTATCTGGTAGGCCGCAATGACGGCACCATGTTTGGCGTGCGCACCGAAGCCGATGCAGCCGCTACGCGCGCCGCCACGCCGAAAGCCCGCGAGCTGTTCCGCCGCGAACTGGAGCGCATTCCGGTGCATTTCTGCGTCAGCGGCGGTGTGGAGGACGGCGGCATCAAGCTGACAGCTTTCGACGACAACGGCAGCCGTGTCAATGTGTACAGCGCCGATGAACCGCAGCCCGCACAGAAAGACCCCGCCCCCGGCATCGAGCGTGCCCTGGGCAAAACCGGCGGTACGCCGTTCACCTGCGCCGGGGTTGAGTTTGCCTGCGGCGAGGGCGGCCCCGGATTTTTGCCCGGCTCCGCCTGGAATGAGATGCGCCGCGAAGCGCTGGACAAGCTGCTGCAAAAGCGCAGTGAACCTGCGCCCCTGGCCACAAAGGAAATCACCCTGCCGGAATACGCCGAGCACGAAGTAGGCATGATACCCCAGCTGGCCGCCCGTTTTGAAACCGCTGCCCAGCTGCCCGGTGCCGAGTACCTGGCCAAGCTGCGCTATCTGATTCTGCCCATCCGGGAAGCGGACGCTGTGCCGCAGCCCTTGCGCTGCAAAACGCTGCTGGAGCTGCCCCGCGCTGCTTTCGGCACTGTGGAACCGGACACCATGCGCCGCCTGGCTGCGCTGGAAGGCTCTGATTTTGCGGGTGTGGTTGCAAACAATCTGGCGCAGTTTGGGTATGCCTCTCCCCTGCCGGTGTTCGGCGGGCTAGGGCTGAATGTAACCAACCCAATGTCTGCGGCAGAGTATGTGTGCCTGGGTGCCCGTGGCCTGCTGGTGCAGCCTGAAACGGCCCTGACCGCCATGCGTGCTGTGGCACCCCGGCAGAAAGACGGCACCCCGGTACCCACCGCTGCCCTGTGCTATGGCCACCTGCCCCTGATGCTGACCCGCGCCTGCCCGCTGCGCAATGTGCGCACCAGCTGCGCGGGCTGCACCCACAAGGGCAAACTGCGGGACCGCAAAGGGCGGGATTTCCCGGTGCGGTGCTCCGCTCCCGGCAGCGCCGGAATGCGCACCGTGTTTAACCCTGTACCACTTTATATGGGGGACCGCCTGACCGAAATGCCGGTGGACCTTGCCGTGGCCGCGTTCACCCTGGAACCCGCCGACCGCGTGGAAGAGGTCCTGACCCACCTTTTCCATCAGCAGCCCTTTGACGGCGAGTTTACAAGAGGGCTATATTATACGAATAATTAGGAAGGAGTAATTAGAAATTAGGAATTTAAGAGTTCTGTATTTTTAATGGATATCCCAAAAGCGCAAAAGTTCTGCGAAGGTTTGCCCCCTCATTTCATTTCTAATTGTTCATTCTTAATTTCTAATTAAATAATCGCTTTACTATGGAACAAAAAATCGTCAAATATTCCGTTCTTTCCCCGCTGGCTAAGGTGCCGGCATATGCAACGGCGGGGGCGGCGGCGGCTGATTTGTGCGCCGCGCTGGAAGAGCCGTTGACCATTGCCCCCATGCAGCGGGTGTTGGTGCCCACCGGCCTTGCTATTGAACTGCCGGATGCCGGGTGCGTGGCATTGGTGTATGCCCGCAGCGGGCTTTCCATCAAGCATGGGCTGTGCATGGCCAACGGCGTTGGCGTTGTGGACAGCGATTACCGCGGCGAGCTGAAAGTGCCCATGATCAACCTTGGCACCGAGCCTTACACCATCGCCCCCGGTGAGCGCGTCCTTTGTACCCGCCGCCACCCTGAACGAAACCGAACGCGGCGCGGGAGGGTTTGGATCGACAGGAAAATAGTTGAGAGTTAGGCGGGAGGAGTTAGGAGTTAAGAGTTTTTGGGGCCGCAGATAACCTGTAAAGTCTGGCTGTGTGCAAAAAAAGATACCTGTAGGGAACGGTCTTGACCGTTCCGCAGGTTTAGGATGATTAGCCTTTTGTCAGATAAATCCTTTGGTTTCGGAACGGCCAAGACCGTTCCCTACAATTTATTTTATTCTTTGTTGCAAACCTTCAAAAGCACATTTAACTCCTAACTCCTACTTCCTACCTCCTAACTTCCTCTTTTCCCTTTGTTTCGCCGCGGTGGTGCGGTAGAATCTGTTACGAAAGGAACATCCCATTATCGCGGCGGCGGGAGCTGATGGCGCTGATCACGCCCAATTACACCGTTGCCCCCAGTGATGTGAACGAGAGCCGCATTACCGCCGCAACGCCTGCCCAGCTGGCCCAGGCCCTGGCAGAAGCCAAAGCCCTGGCCGTGGCGCAGCAGCACCCTGATGATACCGTGATCGGCTGTGATACCGTGGTGGACTGTGACGGCGCTGTGTTCGGCAAACCTTCCGGCGAGGAAGACGCTGTGCGGATGCTGCACGCGCTCTCTGGCCGGGAACACAAAGTACATACCGGGCTATGCGTGGTACACGGCGGCAAGGCGTACCTTGCCACCGAAACCACCCGCGTACAGTTTGCGCCCATTGAGGAAAGCGATCTGCTTGCCTATGCGCGCACCCCGGAACCGTATGACAAAGCCGGGGCTTACGCCATCCAAGGCCATGCTGCGCTGTGGTGCAGCGGCATTGTGGGATGTTATTACAATATTATGGGTCTGCCCGTACACCGTCTGGCACAGGTACTGCGCCAGGCCGGAGCGCTGTAACGGCAGTGCCGCAGCGGCCTGGCTGCTGCGGCGTGTCGTGCGCATTCTTTGTGCGGCCCACCCGCACAAACACATGATGGGGAGATAAAAATGGCAAATCCGATTTTGCAGCTGCTTGAAGCTCTGCGCAATATGTTTACCTGTGATATTGGCATTGACCTTGGCACCGCCAACACGCTGGTGTATATGAAAGGCCGCGGCATTATCATCCGCGAGCCCAGCGTTGTGGCGGTGGATGCCCGCACCGACGAACTGCGTGTGCGCTGCGTAGGCCACGAGGCCAAAGCCATCATCGGCGCAGCGCCCAACTCAATTTTGGCGGTACGCCCGCTGAAAGACGGCGTGATTGCCGACTTTGACATCACCGCCGCCATGCTGCAAAGTTTTATCCGCCAGGCATGCGGCAGCCGCCTGTTCGTGCGGCCGCGCGTGGTCATCTGCGTGCCGTCCGGCGTGACCGAAGTGGAACGCCGCGCCGTGCGCCAGGCCGCCGCCAAAGCCGGTGCCCGCCAGGTAACGGTGATCGAAGAGCCGATGGCCGCCGCCATTGGTGCCGGGCTGCCGACCGCTGAACCGGTGGGCAGTATGATTGTGGATATCGGCGGCGGCACGGCGGAAGTGGCGGTCATCAGCCTTTCCGGCATTGTGGCATCCCGCAGCGTGCGCTGCGCAGGCGATGCGCTGGACCAGAGCATTACCAGTTTTATCAAGCGCAAATACAACCTGCTGGTGGGCGAACGCACTGCTGAGCAGATTAAACTGGAAATCGGCTCCGCCTGCCCGCCAGACCCCACCGACACCGAGCATGGCGAAACCACAATGGAGATCAAGGGCCGTAACCTGGTGGATGGCCTGCCGAAAGATATCCTGATCCGCTCTGAAGAAGTGCGCGAGGCAATGAACGAAAACCTGATGCGCATTGTGGAAGCCATCAAGGACACGTTGGAATGCACTCCGCCGGAGCTTTCCAGCGATATCATTGACCGCGGCATCATGCTTTCGGGCGGTGGTGCCCTGCTGCGCGGGCTGGATACTCTGATCCAGAACGAAACCGGCATTGAGGTACACATTGCCGAAGCCCCGCTGGACTGCGTTGCCCTCGGCGCCGGCGCCGTCCTCGAGTACCTGCAGCCCCAAAAACTCCTACTTTCTAACTCCTAACTTTCCCTCGTCGCTCCCACCGTGCTACCAGGTCCTTGGTCTGAGCTTGCAGGGCTTCGCGGGCGGCGTTCAGGGCCTGGGTGTCCTGGGGGGTCATTTTTTCGGGCTTTTTGTGGCGGGTCAGGCGTTCCAGGTTCTTTTCTGCTTCTTTAATGCGGTTTTTGGTTTCCTTATCCAGCTCCTTGCCCTCTTTACTGCCAAGGGCGGAATTGACGCGGTAGATAGCGGCTTCCGCGGCATTCAGGGCCTCGATGGCGGCTTTGCGCTCCTGATCCTGCCCGGCAAAGGCAGCGGCATCGTCCATGGCGCGGCGGATCTCCTGCTCGCTCAGGTTGGAAGACCCGGTGATGGTAATGCTCTGCTGTTTGCCGGTGCCAAGGTCACGGGCGTTCACCGTCACAATGCCGTTGGCGTCAATATCAAAAGTCACTTCGATCTGCGGCACACCGGCCCAGGCGCGTTTGATGCCCTTGAGGGTAAAGTTGCCGATAAGCTTATTATCCTTGGCGAACTCCCTCTCACCCTGCAGCACCTTGATTTCAACTGTGCTCTGGAACGGCGCGGCGGTGGTAAAAATTTTGGAATACCGGGTGGGAATGGTGGAGTTGCGGTCGATCAGATGGGTTGCCACACCGCCCACCGTCTCAATCGAAAGGGTCAGCGGGGTAACGTCCATCAGCAGCAGGTCCTGCCCGCCAGCAGCCAGGCCTTCGCCGCCAAGGCGTCCGCCCTGCACCGCAGCGCCAAGGGCCACACACTCGTCCGGGTTCAGCGTTTTGGACGGTTCCAGATCGATCATCCGCATGACCTTGGCCTGCACCGCCGGGATGCGGGTGGAACCACCTACCAGCAGCACCTGATCCAGGTCGTTGGCGGCCAGGTGGGCATCCCGCAGGGCGTTGCGCACCGGCAGGGCCGTGCGCTCCACCAAGTCGGCGGTCAGCTCATCAAACTTGGCGCGGGTCAGTTCCGCCTGCAAATGCAGCGGGCCGTTGGGGCCAACGGTGATGAACGGCAGGTTGATTTCAGTATGGGTGGCAGCGGAAAGCTCTTTTTTGGCTTTCTCGGCTTCCTCCCGCACGCGCTGCATGGCAACGGGATCACGGGTCAGGTCTACCTGGTTTTCAGCGGCAAAGTTCTGCACCAGCCAGTCAGCCACACGAGCATCAAAGTCATCGCCGCCCAGATGGTTATCACCACAGGTGGCCAACACCTGCACAATGCCATCCCCGATCTGGATCAGCGAAACATCGAACGTGCCGCCGCCCAGATCATACACCATCACTTTCTGGGTCTTGCCGTTATCCAGGCCATAAGCCAGGGCGGCCGCAGTAGGTTCGTTGATAATGCGCTTTACATTCAGGCCCGCAATGCGCCCAGCATCTTTGGTAGCCTGGCGCTGGGCATCGTTAAAATAAGCCGGCACGGTGATAACGGCTTCTGTCACCGGTTCACCAAGATAAGCTTCTGCATCCGCTTTCAGCTTTTGCAGGATCATGGCGCTGATCTCCTGCGGGGAGAAGCACTTGCCGTCAATGGGAATGCGCTCATCACTGCCCATTTTGCGCTTAACGCTGGCAATGGTGCGCGGTGCGTTGGTGACAGCCTGGCGTTTGGCCGGATCGCCCACAAGGCGTTCGCCGCTTTTTGCAAAAGCAACGACCGACGGGGTGGTGCGCTGGCCTTCGGCATTGGGGATAACGGTTGGGCGTCCGCCTTCCACCACAGCCACGCAGCTGTTGGTTGTTCCTAAATCAATTCCGATGATTTTACCCATGTTGCTTTTGGTCCTTTCACACAAGCCGGCAACAGATACAGGGGTTCGCCAGCTTTTGTCACACAGGGAGCACCGCTAAGGCGCAAAACTCCGCCTTAGAGTGTAGCTGAAAGCAAAGAAAATGACAATTATTCCGCAAACACAAGCGGGATTTAAGGCAAAATCCAGCTGTGGTTGTAGAAACAGGCTGAATTTTCGACTTTTCAGGTACACCTTATGGTTTGTTAACATTATTGTAGCGCGCAAAGTGCCGGAATGTGTTGCAAAATCGTAAACTCTTATCAGACAATCATCCAAATGTTGGGGTGTATCGTTGACGGACGGGGGCAACGGTGCTATATTCTTTAGTATACTAAAGAGAAGGAGGTTCCCGGACATGCAGGCATTTTCCAGCCATGACATTTTCCAAACGCTGTACCAGCAGATCATGTTGCTGGAATTAAAGCCCGGCTCCACCCTGCGGGAAAACGCATTGTGCGAGCAGTTCGGGGTTTCCCGCACGCCGGTGCGCAGCGTTTTGCAGGAGCTGCGCATTGCCGGGCTGATTGAAGTCACCCCCTACAAATCCACGCGGGTCACCCAGCTGGATTTTGACACCATCAGCCAGCAGATTTACCTGCGCAACGCGGTGGAGTCCGCCGTGATGACAGACTTTGCCGCTGCCTGCACCCCCGAACAGCTGGCCCAGCTGAAAACCCGCAACGATGCTTTGCGCCGCCTGGCGGCCCAACCCCACCCGGACCCGCGGATGTTTTATGAGCTGGATAGCCGCCTGCACGAAAGCTGGTTTCTTGCCACCGGCAAAGACCAGCTGTGGCAGCTGATCCAGACTTCGCAGAACAGCTATTCGCGGTTCCGCATGCTGGATCTTGTGGCCGTTGGCAATTTTGGCGATATTGTGGCGGAACATGATGTTCTGCTGGATGCCATTGCCCGCAATGATACCGCCGCCATCCGGGCGCAGTGTTCCCGCCATTTGTACGGCGGCGTAATGCGGCTGGGGGAAGAACTTTCGACCAAATATGCGGATTATTTTGTTTCCGGCACCCACTGGCCGGACCATGCAAAGGAGATGCAACCGTGAGCCGCACTGCTACCGTGACCCGCAAAACGCGGGAAACCAACATTACCGTCACCCTGGACCTGGACGGCAGCGGAAAAGCCGACCTGCACACCGGCATCGGCTTTTTTGACCACATGCTGGACGGCTTTGCCCGCCACGGCCTGTTTGATTTGACATTACACTGTGATGGCGACCTGAACGTGGACTGTCACCACACAATTGAAGACTGCGGCATCGCGCTTGGCACGGCCATCCGTGAGGCCCTTGGCGACAAAGCCGGCATTGTGCGTTACGGCAGCTGCATGCTGCCCATGGACGAAACGCTGGCCCTGTGCGCTGTGGACCTTGGCGGACGGCCGTATTTTGTTTATGATGCCAGCTTTGCCGGGCAGAGCTGCGGCGGCATGGATGTGCAGATGGCACGGGAATTCTTTTACGCTGTCAGCTACAGCGCCATGATGAACCTGCACCTGAAGGTGCTGTACGGCGAAAACGACCACCACAAGCTGGAAGCCATGTACAAAGCATTCGCCAAAGCCCTTTCCGCCGCCGGTGGGCGTGCTTTCCACGAAAGGAAGCATCTAATCAGTTAGGAGGGAGGAGTTAGGAGTTTTTGGTTGTGGGCACCAGAAAAGTTTGCCGGAATATTGGGATAATCTGTAGGGAACGGTCTTGACCGTTCTGCGGGTTTCGGATTATTGGTCTTTTGCCTGGTAATTTCATTGGTTTCGGAACGGTCAAGACCGTTCCCTACAATTTTCCTTTCATATCCGGCTGCGGGCTTTGCCTTGCAATAACTCCTAACTTAATTTCGTTTTCCCGGGGCGGGACCCCGTTTTCAGTATATAAGGGTAACACTGAAAGGAGTAAGTATTATGTACAAGGACATGATGGACACCATTGGTTTTGTTTCGGGGTATGACCCGGAGAGCGTGAGCTGGGCCGCCAGCAGGCAAACATTGAGCTGATTGCCAGCGAAAACATTGTTTCCCCTGCCGTTATGGCTGCCATGGGCAGCGTGCTGACCAACAAATATGCCGAGGGCTACCCCGGCCACCGCTATTACGGCGGCTGCCAGTTTGTGGACCAGGTTGAGCAGATTGCGATTGACCGTGCCTGCAAGCTGTTTGGTGCCAAATATGCCAACGTGCAGCCCCATTCCGGCGCACAGGCCAACCTGGCCGTTTACTTTGCCTTGCTCAACCTGGGCGATACCGTCATGGGCATGGATCTTTCCCAGGGCGGCCATCTGACCCATGGTTCCCCCGCCAACATGAGCGGCAAGAACTACAACTTTGTCTCCTACGGCGTTTCTGCCGAGGACGGCCGCATTGATTACGATGCCCTGGCCAAGCAGGTTGCCAAGGTTCGCCCCAAGCTGCTGGTTGCCGGTGCTTCCGCTTACCCGCGCGCTATCGATTTTGAAAAGCTGGCCGAGATCGCCCACGGTTACGGCGCAATGCTGATGGTGGACATGGCTCATATTGCCGGCCTGGTTGCCGGCGGCATGCACCAGAACCCGGTGCCCTATGCTGATGTTGTGACCACCACCACCCACAAGACTCTGCGCGGTCCCCGCGGCGGCCTGATCCTGACCAACAACGCTTACCTGATCAAGCGCATCAACTCCGCCATCTTCCCCGGCACCCAGGGCGGCCCGCTGGAGCACGTGATTGCTGCAAAGGCTGTCTGCTTTGGCGAGGCACTGAAGCCGGAGTTCAAGGATTATGCCCGCAAGATTGTGGAGAACGCCGCTGCTATGGCCGACGAGCTGACCGCCCGCGGCGTGAAGCTGGTTTCCGGCGGCACCGACAACCACCTGCTGCTGGTTGACCTGACCGATTCCGAGATGACCGGCAAGGAGCTGGAGCACAACCTGGACGAAGTACATATTACTGCCAACAAGAACACCGTTCCCGGTGAAAAGCGCAGCCCGTTTGTGACCAGCGGTGTCCGCCTTGGCACCCCTGCTGTGACCACCCGCGGCATGGGCCCCGCCGAGATGAAAGAGATTGCCGACTGCATCGCAGACTGCATCTTTGACTTTGAAGGCAAGAAAGACGACATCGCTGCCCGCGTTGCCAGCCTGACCGCTCGCTTCCCTCTGTACGAATAATTCCCGCTTTTCCCGCCTTTTTGAAAAAGAGCGGGGCGAAAAGCTTTAATGAGCATCGCACAAATTGATAAAGACACCCCGCAGCGAATCTCTTGCTGCGGGGTGTTTTTTATGGCAGTCTGGCAGAGCTGGGAGCCGAAACCAGCGCGGCATTTCTCATTTTTTTCGCGGGCCTTCTCATTCCTTGCGGACTTTTGCGCAGGCCTTAAAAAATGTTTCCATTTTATAGAATATTGTGATATAATGCAAAGGACAAATAAAATGCCACATAAAGGGAGGCAAAATCATGAAGTTTTTTATTGATACTGCGAATGTAGATGAGATTCGTAAAGCCAATGACATGGGCATTATTGCCGGTGTTACCACCAACCCCAGTCTGATTGCCAAGGAAGGCCGCGATTATGCCGAGACCCTGGCAGAGATCGCCACCATCGTGGACGGCCCCATTTCCGGCGAAGTAAAGGCCACCACCGTGGACGCTGAAACCATGGTTGCTGAGGGCGAAGCCATCTATGCCCTGGACCCCAAGCACATGGTCGTCAAGATCCCCATGACCGCTGAGGGCCTGAAGGCCATCAAGGCACTGTCCGCCAAGGGCATTCCCACCAACTGCACGCTGGTGTTCTCCGCCAACCAGGCGCTGTTGGCTGCCCGCGCAGGCGCTACTTACGTCAGCCCGTTCCTGGGCCGTCTGGACGACATTGGCCAGCCCGGCATTGAACTGATCGAAACCATTCATGACATGTTCCTGAACTACCCCGACATTGACACCCAGATTATTGCCGCTTCCGTCCGCAACCCCATCCATGTAACGGACTGCGCTCTGGCTGGTGCTGATATCGCCACCGTTCCTTACAAGGTCATTGAACAGATGCTGCATCACCCGCTGACCGATGCCGGCATTGAAAAGTTCAAGGCTGATTACATCAAGGTATTTGGCGAATAATTTCTGTCGCTCTGCCCGGTACCGGCTGTCTGCCGGGCCGGGCTTTGTTTTTGCTTAGTTTCTTGCAGATTGCTTTTTTATCCACTATACTTAGTGATGTAATTAAAAGAGAATAAAGAATAATGAATAATGGTTGTGTGACACCCACGGCGTCACATTTTAGTTAGGTCAACTGCTCCGGCAAAAAGCACTCCGACCAAAGCAGTCAACCTATTTTATTCGCGCCGCCGCGGGCGGCGCACTGACATTATTCTTTATTCATTATTATTTATTATTTTATGAAAAAATAACTAGGATGTAATGGGGGTTCCAACCATGGACCAGCAATGGCTCAACACTTACCGCGAAGAAATCGGCGGCTTTTCCAACACGATCCACTCCTTTGCCCAGGGCGAAATTGCCCGCAAGGACTACAAAGGCATTTCCGGCGGGTTTGGCAGTTATGCCCAGCGCGATGGCGCCAAGCATATGCTGCGGCTGCGCCTGCCGGGCGGCCGGGTCACGCCAGAGCGCCTGCACTTTATGGCACAGGCTGTTCAGCAGTACCATGTGCCATTCCTGAAGCTGACCACCTGCGAAGCGATCCAGATGCACGATTTGACCCCGGACGAGGTGCCTGCCATCATGGAGGCCGCCATCCCCTGCGGCATTATCACCCGCGGCGGCGGCGGTGATAACCCCCGCAACATTCAGGCCAGCCCCCTGACCGGCGTGCAGCCCGGCGAAGCTTTTGACGTTATGCCCTGGGCCGAGGCCGCAACGGAGTATCTGCTTTCCATCTGCCGTGACATCCACATGCCGCGCAAGCTGAAGGTTGCGTTCTGCAACGGCGTGGATGACTGTGTGCACACCGCGTTCCGCGATATGGGCTTTGTGGCGCAGCCGGACGGCACCTTTAAGCTGTACATTGCCGGCGGCCTGGGCGGCGGCTGGCGCATGGGCATTCTGGCGGCAGAATCTCTGCCCGCAGAGGATGTGCTGTACTATATCCGCGGCATGATCACCACCTTCTGCCAGCACGGCAATTACCAGAACCGTGCCAAGGCCCGCACCCGCTTTATGCAGGAGACCCTTGGCCCGGACGAGTTGCGCCGCGTCTTTTTGGAGAACGTTGCCGCTGCCAAGGCGGACGAAAGCCTGAAACTGCACCTGACCCCCGCCGCCATTACCAAAACCGGCACCGGCACGCTGGATGACCCGCGCGCCATTGCCCAAAAACAGCCGGGGCTGTACGCTGTGGCGTACCACCCCATCGGCGGCCGCCTGATCCCGGAAAAACTGGTGCAGCTGGACAACCTGCTCAGCACCATCCCCGGCTGCGAATGCCGCGTTGCCCCCAATGAAACGCTGTACATCATCAACCTGACGGCAGACGAAGCTGCCGCTGTGCTGGATGCCACCGCAGATGGTGCAAAAACGCTGTTTGAGACCAGCGTTGCCTGCATCGGCGCTTCCATCTGCCAGCAGGGCGTGCGGGACAGCCAGTCCGTTTTGCAGCGCGCTGTGCAGGCCGTGCGGGAGGCTAACATTCCGGACGGTGCCCTGCCCAAAGTCTGCATTTCCGGCTGCACGTCCAGCTGCTCCGGCCACCAGGCCGCAGCCATCGGCTTCCAGGGCACGGTTAAAGCGGTGCCGGGCGGCAAGCCTGCCCCGGCGTTTGCCATCTTCCTGGGCGGGTCCGATGCTTTGGGCCATGCCCACTTTGGCGATACCATCGGCACCGTATATGAAGAGCAGCTCCCCGCCCTGCTGGTGGAGCTGGGCCAGGCTGCTGCAGCCGCAGGCCAGAACTGGCAGACCTGGAGATCCGGCTTAAAGTATCGTATCTTATCCCCCGCGGCCCCGGTTTTGCACCGGCGGGCTGCGGGGATTTTGTTTTGCGCAAAAAATCCCGGAAATAGCGGACAACCACTGGCATAAACCGCATAAATATGATATAGTATTAAAGTGTAGTGTTATGCCATACAGCCAGGTTCCGGCGGCAAACTGCCCCGGAACCGGCCGAAAACAAAAAGGGAGCATACCTGACAATATGAAACAACAAGCAAACAAGATCCGCGTGGCCCTGCTGTTTGGCAGCTGTTCAAGCGAGCATGAGGTCAGCTGTGTTTCGGCTGCGGCATGGGCGGATGCCCTTGCCACCATGCCGGACCGATATGAAGTGATTCTGGTGGGCATTACCAAACAGGGCCGCTGGCTGAAATACAGCGGCTCTACCGATGGCATGCGCAGCGGCAGCTGGGAGCAGGATGCTTCCTGCGTGCCCTGCGTGCTCAGCCCGGACCGCAGCGACCATGGCCTGCTGGTGCACAGCGCCAACGGCTATGAACTGCTGCCGGTGGATGTGGTCGCCCCCATCCTGCACGGCAAAAACGGCGAGGACGGCACGATTCAGGGCCTGCTGGAGCTGGCTGCCATCCCCTATGTGGGCTGCGGCGTTCTGGCATCCGCTGCCTGCATGGACAAAGCCGTTGCCAATACCATCATGGACGCCTATCATGTGCCCCACTGCCACTGGTGCAGCGCCGTCCGAGCCGAAGCGGAAACCCAGCGCAGCACCCTGTTGACCCGCGTGGAAAACCGCCTGCCCTACCCGATCTTTGTCAAACCGGCCAATGCGGGTTCCAGCGTGGGCATCACCAAGGCCCACAACCGTGAAGAGCTGAACACCGCCATTGACACCGCCCTGCGGGAAGATGACAAAGTGGTGTTTGAAGAGTTTATTGATGGGCAGGAAGTGGAATGTGCCGCCATTGGCAACCCGGATAACCCGCAGGAAGTGCGCACCACCCGCCCCGGCGAGATTTTGGCCGGCGCAGAGTTTTATACCTATGACGACAAGTATAAAAACGGTATATCCAAGACGGTGATTCCCGCCCACCTGCCGGACCAGAAGCTGGACGAAGTCAAAACGCTGGCCGCCCGCGCTTACCTGGCTTTGGGCTGCGCTGGTCTTGCCCGGTGCGATTTCTTTGTAGAGCACGGCACAGGACGCGTGCTTTGCAATGAGCTGAACACCCTGCCGGGCTTTACCCCCATCAGCATGTACCCCAAACTGATGGAAAACGAGGGCTACAGCTTTGCCGCCCTGGTTGATAAGCTAATCGGCCTTGCACTAAGCAAAAAGCGAGGTGCTTACTGATGGATACTCGTCCCATCGGCGTATTTGACAGCGGCCTTGGCGGGCTGACCGCCGTGCGCCAGCTGCGCCGCCTGCTGCCGGGCGAAGATATTGTGTATTTTGGCGATACCGGCCGTGTGCCTTACGGTTCCCGCGGGCACGATGTGATCGTGCGGTACGCCCAGCAGGATATCCGGTTCCTGCTTTCCCAGAATGTCAAGTTCATTATGGCGGCCTGCGGCACAGTATCTTCCACCTATCCTTCGGCGGAAGCTGCCCAGCTGCCGGTACCCTACACCGGCGTGATCGGTGCGGCAGCCCGCGCAGCTGCTGCCGCCACCAAAAACAAACGCATCGGCGTGATCGGCACAGCGGCCACCATCCGCAGCGATTCTTATGCCACCCAGCTGAAAGATCTGGTGCCGGGGGTTCAGATTTTTGCCCGCGCCTGCCCCCTGTTTGTACCGCTGGTTGAAAACGGTTATGTGAACGGCGACAAAGTGACCCAGCTGATGATTGAGGAATACCTGACCCCCGTGCGGGATTCCGGCATTGACACCCTGATCCTTGGCTGCACCCACTACCCGCTGCTGAAAAAAATGATCGGCGATTTTGTGGGCGACAGCGTAACGCTGATTGACCCCGGCAAGCTGACCGCCATTGCCGCCGCCACCGCGCTGGATGACCTTGGGATTTCCAGCGGGCGCAGCACCGGCGGCACCACCCGCTTTTTTGTCAGCGATACCCCGGACGGCTTTGCCAAGCAGGAGCGGCTGTTCATGGGCAGCGAAGCGGGCGGCCCGGTGGAACAGATCGCCATTGAAACGTATTAAGGAATTAAACTATTATGGCAAAACCTGTTGAAGAAAATTACCTCATCACCATCAAAGGCACCATGGAGCAGAACGGCGAAAACGACACCGTGGAGCTGATGACCCGCGGCAACTTTGTGCAGCGCGGCAACAGCTACTACATCGTGTATGCTGAAACCGAAGCCACCGGTTATGCCGGATGTACCACCACGGTGCGCGTCAGCCAGGATGCCCGGCTGGTCAGCATGACCCGCTTTGGCAAAACATCCAGCCAGCTGATTATTGAAAAAGGCATCCGCCACCTGTGCCATTACGAAACCGGGTACGGTTCCATCAGCCTTGGCGTGGCCGCTGATGTGATTGAGCACAACCTGCTGCCGGATGGCGGCGAGCTGCAGTTCAGCTACACGCTGGATTCCGGCGCCGAAACCTTAATCAGCCGCAATTCCGTGCTTATCACAGTAGAGCCGCTGAAAAAGCAGGAAACTGAAGTTGAATAAATTTTTAGTTAGGAGTTAGGAAGTAGGAGTTAGGAGTTTTTGGTGTGCGCTGACGCGCACAAATTTTAACGATCAGCTGTGCGGCTGTTTTTCAAAATTGCGGCGCAGGCCGCACCTTAAACTCCTAACTCCTAACTCCTCCCTCCTAACTTCCAAACTGGAGGTACAACGTGAATTACAAATACTATAACCCCCGCAAGGCTGCGCTGGATACGGCGCGTGAGCTGCTGACCGGCGCGCTGAATGCTGCTGTGGCGGACGATTCCCTTCCGGAAGCCCCGCTGCCGGAATTTATTGTTGAGATTCCCGCCGATGTCAAAAACGGCGATATTGCATCCAACGCCGCCATGGCCGGTGCCCGTGCGTTCCACAAGGCTCCGCGCCAGATTGCACAGGCCATTGTGGACCACCTGAACCTGGAGGGCAGCCTGTTCGACCGTGTAGAGATCGCAGGCCCCGGCTTCATCAACCTGTTCCTGGGTGCCCACTGGTTTACCAGCGTGCTGCAGGCTGCTGCCACTGAGCCGGAATACGGCCGCACGGACGGCGGTGCAGGCAAGCGCTACAACGTTGAATTTGTTTCCGCCAACCCCACCGGCCCCATGCACATGGGCAATGCCCGCGGCGGTGCTCTGGGCGACTGCCTGGCTGCCTGCCTGGACTGGGCCGGTTATGATGTGACCCGCGAGTTCTACATCAACGATGCAGGCAACCAGATCCAGAAGTTCGGCAAGAGCCTGGCCATCCGCTACCTGCAGCTGTACAAAGGCGAAGAAGCCGTTCCCCTGCCGGAAGAATGCTACCAGGGCGCTGACATTATTGCTCGCGCCAAAGAGTTTGCCGAAATTCACGGCGATTCCTATGTCGATAAGGACTTTGAAGAGCTGAAAGATGCCCTGATTGCCGATGCCCTGCCCAAGAACATTGCCGGGCTGCAGCGCGACCTGGGCAAGTACCGCATCACCTATGATGTCTGGTTCCACGAAAGCGACCTGCACAAGAGCGGCGCTGTGGATGATGTCATCAAAATCTTGATGGACAAGGGTGCCTGCTACAAGGCCGAGGACGGTGCCATCATGTACCGCAGCGCCCAGTATGCTTCCAAGTACGGCGTTGTAAACCGCAAGAAGGACGAAAACGCCGACGGCGAAGAGGAAGCCAAAGACGAAGTTCTGGTACGCGCCAACGGCATTCCCACCTATTTTGCCGCCGACATCGCCTACCATTACAACAAGCTGGCCGTGCGCGGTTTTGACCGTGCCATCGACATTTGGGGTGCCGACCATCACGGCCATGTAGCCCGCATGAAGGGTGCCATGGACGCCGTTGGCCTGGACGGCACCAAGTTGGATGTTGTGCTGATGCAGATGGTCAACCTGATGCGCGACGGCAAACCGGTGCGTATGAGCAAGCGTACCGGCAAGGCCATCACCCTGACCGACCTGCTGGACGAAGTGCCCATTGATTCCGCACGTTTCTTCTTCAACCAGCGCGAAAGCTCCTCCACTCTGGATTTCGACCTTGACCTGGCTGTGCGCAACGACAGCGAAAACCCGGTCTACTATGTCCAGTACGCCCACGCCCGCATCTGCTCCGTGCTGAAAAAGCTGGAAGCCGCCGGTGTCACCTTTGAGGGTGCCGATGCCCTGGATGCCAGCCTGCTGACTGACCCCAGCGAGCAGGCTCTGCTGCGTCTGCTTTCCGCTTTCCCGGCTGAGATTGCTGCCGCAGCAGAAAAGTATGACCCGGCCCGCATTACCCGTTATGTTATCGACATTGCCACGGCGTTCCACCGCTTCTACAATGCCTGCCGCATTCTGGAAGCTGACCCTGCCGTTCGCCAGTGCCGCATGGCCCTGTGCCTGGCCGTGCGCAGCGTGATCCGCAACGTGCTGACCATGTTCAAGGTTACGGTGCCGGAGAGCATGTGAATTCGTTAGGAGTTAGGAGTTGAATTAGAAATTAGGAATGAGCAATTAGGAATTGGGGCTGCCTGATTACTAAATGCTTATTGTGATGATTTCTGGGGCTGACTTCTTTTAGCTTCTTTTCTCTAATACAAACTAAAAAGCGTGGGCCTGCCAACCGACAGGCCCACGCTTTTGCACACCCAACATATTTATTATACCACATTCGTCAAGGCAATATCTATCCATAACATGCACGAATAATTCATATTTTGTTTGGGATATCTGCGAATAGACAAATTCCTTAGGGTATTGTATAGTATAGTCACAGAAAGAAAACAGCCGGAGATAAGGAGCTAAAAGCTCCAAGCAAAAGCCACTTTCAATAGCATCGGAACAAGGCACGGCGGTTTTCCCGACAGCTTCAAGCAGATTTCGCAAAGGCTTCCAGTAAGAGGTCTAAATGGGAACACTTGAAGAACTCCGGGAAAGCAGGGACCGGGAGGCTACCGAAGGACTTGAAAGTAAGATGGCAAAGCCGGCAGGATTCGTAAGAAAGGAGGCTCAAGTCCAATGGCTAATTTCAAAGATCCCATTCATCACCGGCGGGCCTGGGCCTGCTGAAAGCAAACGAACCTCATTAACAGCCGCAGGTCATTACCTGTAAAAGATATAAAAGTTAAGATGCAAGGTTCGTAGCTTGCTTAAAATGCAGTGCTCAGGAAATCCCGTCAGAAAAAGTTCCCCGCGTTTACATAGATTAGATGAAGAACTGACGACAGGATTCTAAATAGAAAATTACAGGTTCAAAACCTGGTACGCAAAAGCGTAAATAGAAACCCAGAATCACCGGTGATTGTTATGAAAGATTTAACTCCGCCGAACAAATAATGCTTCACCTGATCTGGCTGGTGCAAGCGCACCGCCCCCAAAAGGAGAAACTCCGATGTACTAGAGCAAAGAGGAATCAACCTCTGGCATCAAATTCAGGTACCCTGCACAAAGTTATTGAAGTTCACTTCCCCGTTCCACAGATGCACCAAGAATCGTTTTCCTTGCAAAATGTTTCCAGGCAGCAAATAACGAACCAAAGGGAATCAGAAATTTCAAGCAAACGCAAAATCATCGAACAACAGCGAATGAAACCCGTTTCCGATTTGCAAAACAAAGAAAACCAGGTTTAAAAACATTCGATCAAAGTTAAAGGATGAGGTTGCCATGAAAATGTGCAAACGGTCCGAAAAATAATACAATCGGGTATGAGGCTATGACTCCAATCAAGTAAGTTCGCTCCAGCGCCATAAGGGTAGAAGGCGCTGGAGCTTTTTTGTTGTGTTGTGCCGGATGTTTCCGGTCTGCTTATCTCCTCTCGTTTACTTTTGTCTGCATCATTTTTGTTTTGCTACCGCGCTCTAACGCAGCAAATCACTCTAAACACGGCTCTCCCTCCGCCCACAACATTGCACTGTGCGGCGGAGAGTTTTTATGTTTGCGGGCTTTTGTGGAGTATTACGGTACCGGTATTCCATCG
>QWCN01001110.1_pt1 | contig 44180 bp, 40 predicted proteins | sample 1972711 | NCBI WGS metagenome assembly QWCN01 (sample SAMN09866707, study PRJNA288562) | Human gut metagenome isolate term1_stool, whole genome shotgun sequencing... | isolation source: gut | host: Homo sapiens | place: USA: California
AAGACATTTCTGCCCGCCCCTGCAACGAAACCGCAAACTACGGAACAAAAACGTAAAAGGGTGTCTCGTGAGAAACCGACAAGCCCTCCTGCAACTCACTCCATCTTCAGTACAGCCAAAAAAGCTTCCTGCGGAACCTCGACATTCCCCACCTGACGCATCCGCTTCTTGCCTTTCTTCTGTTTTTCGAGCAGCTTGCGCTTACGACTGATGTCGCCCCCGTAGCATTTGGCCGTCACGTCCTTGCGAACGGCCTTCACCGTTTCGCGGGCGATGATCTTGGCGCCGATAGCGGCCTGAATCGCTATATCGAACTGCTGGCGCGGAATCAGTTCCTTGAGCTTCTCGCACATCTTACGGCCGAAATCATAGGCATGATCGACGTAAGTCAGCGACGACAGCGCATCGACCGGCTCGCCGTTGAGCAGAATGTCGAGCTTCGCGAGCTTGCTGGGCTTATATCCCGTCTGGTGGTAGTCGAACGACGCATAGCCGCGCGATATGCTCTTGAGCTTGTCGTAAAAATCGAACACGATTTCGGCCAGCGGCATATCGAAATTGATCTCGACGCGGTCCTGCGTGATATATACCTGATTGAGCAGCGTGCCTCGCTTGTCGATGCACAGTTTGATGACATTGCCCAGATATTCGGTCTTCGTAATGATCTGCGCCAGAATATAGGGTTCCTCGATCGAGGAAATCAGCGTCGGTTCGGGCAATCCCGAGGGATTGTGCACGTCGAGCACATCGCCCTTGGTCGTGTGGACCTTGTACGACACGTTCGGAACCGTCGTGATGACATCCATGTCGAACTCGCGGTACAGCCGTTCCTGAATGATCTCCATATGCAGAAGTCCGAGAAACCCGCAACGGAACCCGAAGCCCAGCGCCAGCGACGACTCGGGTTCGTAGGTAAGCGAGGCGTCGTTCAGATGAAGCTTCTCGAGCGAAGCGCGCAGATCCTCGTACTGGTCCGACTCGACCGGATACAGCCCGGCGAACACCATCGGCTTGACGTCCTCGAAACCGGCGATCGCCTCGCTGCAAGGGTTCCGCTGCGCAGTGATCGTATCGCCGACCTTCACGTCCGCCGAAGTCTTCAGGCCCGATATGATGTAGCCCACGTCGCCGGCGCGCAGCTCCTCGCGGGGATGCATCTTCAGCTTCAGCACGCCGACCTCGTCGGCCGTATACTCGCTGCCCGTATTGAACAGTTTGACGCGCTCGCCCTTGCGGAGCGTGCCGTTGAATATTCGGTAATAAGCGATAATTCCGCGGAACGGATTGAACACCGAGTCGAAAATCAACGCCTGAAGCGGAGCCTGTTCGTCGCCTTTCGGGGCCGGAATCCGCTCTATGATCGCTTCGAGCACCTGCTCGATTCCCTGACCCGTCTTGCCCGAAGCGGCCAGAATGCTGTCGGGATCGCAACCGAGCAGGTCGACGATCTGATCCTTGACCTCGTCGATCATGGCCGAATCCATATCGATCTTGTTCATGACGGGCACGATCTCCAAATCGTGATTCAGCGCCAGATAAAGGTTCGAGATAGTCTGCGCCTGAATACCCTGCGTCGCGTCGACCACGAGCAACGCGCCCTCGCACGAGGCGATCGCACGGGATACCTCGTAAGAAAAATCGACATGCCCCGGAGTATCGATCAGGTTCAGCACGTACTTCTCGCCCTTGTAGACATATTCCATCTGGATCGCGTGGCTCTTGATCGTGATTCCCTTTTCGCGCTCGAGGTCCATATCGTCCAGCACCTGAGCCTGCAGTTCGCGCTCCGAAAGCGTCTTGGTCGTTTCGAGCAGGCGATCGGCAAGCGTACTCTTGCCGTGATCGATATGCGCTATGATACAGAAATTGCGGATATTCTTCATACGTTCCTTTTATTCGTACGCAAAGTTAGTTAATTTTGCGAATTCGTAAAAAACGCCGTTCCCATGAATTGTCTCGCAACCGTCTCGCGCTACGCGTCGCTCGTCAAGTTTTCCCATACGATATTCGCGCTTCCTTTCGCATTGGTCGGATACGTGTACGCGCTGCAGTCCAACGGTCTGCCGTTCGAGTGGCCGGTGCTGGTCAAGGTGCTTTCGGCCATGGTGCTGGCACGCAACACGGCTATGGGATTCAACCGTTGGGCCGACCGGCGGATCGACGCGCAGAACCCGCGCACGAGCGGCCGCGAGATTCCTTCGGGTACGATCTCCGCGCGCAACGCGTTGTGGTTCGTCGTGCTGAACGCCGTGCTGTTCGTTCTGGTAGCATGGTGGATCAATCCGCTGGCTCTCGCTCTGTCGCCCGTCGCCCTGCTGGTTCTCACGGGGTACAGCCTGACCAAGCGCTTTACGGCCTGGTGCCATATCGTTCTGGGCGTGGCGCTCGGAATCGCTCCGATCGGGGCCTATGTCGCCGTAACGGGACAGTTGGCCGTGTTCCCGATCCTGCTCTGCGGGCTGGTTATCACATGGTGCGGCGGTTTCGACATCGTTTATGCATTGCAGGACGTGGAATTCGATCGCGAGCACGGACTGCATTCCGTGCCGGCTCGCTGGGGAGTCCGGGGCGGTATCGCGATCAGCATCGCACTCCATATGATAAGCGTCTATGCCGTCGTCGTAGCGGGAACCTACTACGACGCTGGCGGACTGTATTGGGTCGGAGCCGCCCTGTTCGTCGGTCTGCTGACTTATCAGCACATGCGCTTCACGCCTCGGAACCTGTCGCGGATCGGTCTCTCGTTCGGCACCATGAACGGACTGGCAAGCGTATGCTACGCAGCTTTCGCCATAGCCGACCTGCTCGTTCGGTACCGGTAGAGCAGGGGTTCTGCGCCAATGAAAGGGCGCTCGGACAACTAAATGCTCACCTGACGCTTGGCCTCCATCAGAATTGTGAAAGCGCGGTGAATGTCGCTGTCGCTGATAACGACGGTAAATTCGTTGGTCGTGCTGATGACCTCGGTGATATTGATGTTATCCCACGCCAATTCCTTGAAAATGTAATAGTAGACGCCCGGACAGATCGTATTCTCGGCGGGTAGTTTGACGGTAATGGACGACAGATCGACCGTTTTGGCGATATTGTTCTCATCGGCGAAAATCTCGTCGACCAGCCCGACGATCGTACTGCTGACGACCAGCGTCGTCTCGTATATCCCCTGTGAAAAGGTACAAAATACGTCCTTCATCGTGCGCACGCGGTCCAGCAGCATGGCCTGCCTCTCGTACAGCGTGGGAGAATTCACGAAGGCATAGTCGGCCAAATTCGACCGGACGATGATGTCGCCTATATTCTCGACGACTTTCTTGAACTTCATCGCCGACATCAGCTCGAGCCGGGGAACCAGCCGGTTGAGCGCCATAATGACAGCGCTGTCGTTGACCTCCTTGCCCACCTTCTTTTCGATTTCGGGCTTGAGCTGTCGTGCCAACGCCGAAAGATTGATCAGCCCTTCCACGAGAGCACCTTCGAGAAAAGGCTTTTTCTTAATGACCTCCTCTACCGCGTTCGGTATTGTAAGCATATCGGTATGTAATATATAATACGGTTTAACGATTCATCGGCCGACGTGCCGGCAGAGAGACCGCCATTAAAAATGTCCGGCACCGCCATGTGCAAAATTCGACGCCAGTGCAACTTGTTGCAAAAAAAATGAAAATATCGGACAAAAACAAACAATTTAGCATACTTTTGTGCAAAAGTAAAAGTATTGTTTGATTTTACAACTTCATGATCGAATTTATATGATTAAGGTGTTGAAGTTCGGCGGGACGTCGGTAGGTTCGGCCGCAAACATGAAAAAAGTAGCCGAGATCGTCCGCCGCGAGCAGGCTCGTATCACGGTACTGTCGGCCATGTCCGGAACGACCGACTCGCTGGTCAGAATCAGTCGGGCGGCGGCATCCGGAGATCGGAACGCCATCGAGGAACAGCTCGCCATGCTGACCGACAAATACACGCGCTGCATAGAAGAACTGCTCAGGGAACGCAAGCAGCAAGCGCTCGCGCGAATGAACGCAACCTTCGGGTTGATACGCGACGAAGCGGCCGCCTTCGCGGAATATGAGTCCGAACGGAAAATCATAGCACAGGGCGAGTTGCTGACTTCGGCCATTTTCACGGCCTACCTGCAGGAAACCGGACTGAAGGCCGAATGCCTGTACTCGCCCGACTTCATGGTCAAGGATCCCGGAGAAAAGGTCGACACGGAACGCATCGGCCGGGCGCTGGCCCGCGTCGCCGGCGACGACAGCACGTTTTTCGTCGCTCAGGGTTTCATTTGTTCTGACTCGCAGGGCCGGATCGACAATCTCGGCAGAGGGGGGAGCGATTACAGCGCGGCGCTGATGGGAGCGGCCGTCGAGGCGGCCGAGGTACAGATATGGACCGACATCGACGGCATGCACAACAACGACCCCCGTTTCGTAGACAACACCCGTCCGATCCGGACGATGAGTTTCGACGAGGCGGCCGAGCTGGCCTATTTCGGCGCGAAAATCCTGCACCCGGCTACGATTCAGCCCTGCAAGGATCACGGGATAGCCGTGCTGCTTAAGAACACGATGGACCCCGAGGCTCCCGGCACGACGATATCGAACCGCGACGACGACACGAAGTCGTTCCACGCCGTCGCGGCCAAAGACGGCATCACGGTCATCCGCATCCACTCGGCGCGCATGTTGATGGCATACGGTTTTCTGCGCAAGGTGTTCGAAATTTTCGAGCAATACCGAACTCCGATCGACATGATCACCACGTCGGAAGTCGCCGTCTCGCTGACCGTCGACAACGACAGCCACATCGACGAGATCGTTCGCGACCTGAGCGCGCTGGGTTCGATCGAAATCGAGCGCGGCAACTCGATCGTTTGCGTCGTGGGACGCATGGAACACGGCGACGCGGGTCTGGCCGCCCGTGTCTTCGAGTGCGTGCGCGGCGTTCCGATCAAGATGATTTCCTACGGAGCCAGCCACCGCAGCCTGGCCATACTGATCGACACGGAGCACAAAAAACGGACGCTGCAATGCCTTAACGACGGACTGTTCTGAATATGGGAGCACGCAAATATATCGGACGACTGCAGGAGTTGCCCACGCCGTTCTACTTCTACGACATGGATCTGCTGCGCAGTACGCTCGCGACGGCCGTGAGCGAAGTTTCGCGCTACGGCTATCGGATACATTACGCGCTGAAGGCCAACTTCGATCCCCGCATCGTCGAAACGATACGACAAGTGGGACTCGGAGCCGACTGCGTCAGCGGGAACGAGGTCCGCGCGGCGATCGAGGCGGGCTTTCCGGCCGAAGGGATCGTTTTCGCCGGCGTCGGGAAAACCGACCGCGAAATCGAATACGCGCTCGGACAGGATATCTTCTCGTTCAACTGCGAATCGGCCGCCGAAATGGAAGCGATCAACGCCATCGCGGAGCGAATGGGACGCAGAGCTCGCGTCGCGCTGCGCATCAATCCCGACGTCGACCCGATGACGCACCGGTACATATCGACCGGCAAAGCCGATAACAAATTCGGCATCTCGTACACCGAGATCGACCGCGTGATCGCCTCGTTGAAGCGACTGAGCCATCTGGAAATCGTCGGTCTGCACTTTCACGTCGGATCGCAAATCGGATGCATGGAAGTGTTCGAGCACCTGTGCGAACGGGTCAACGCGATCCGCTCCTGGTTCCGCGAGCGCGGAATCGTCCTGCGCCACCTGAACATGGGAGGTGGTCTGGCCGTCGACTACGAAAACCCCGACCGGGAGCCGATACCCGACTTCGCTGCCTACTTCGCCGTCTTCAACCGCCGCCTCGAAACCGAGCCGGGACAAACCGTCCATTTCGAGCTCGGCCGCTCGCTGGTCGGACAATGCGGCGATCTGGTGACGCGCGCATTATACGGCAAGACGACCGCCGCAGGAACCCAAGTCGTCATCGTGGACGCCGGTATGACCGACCTGATCCGCCCGGCCCTGTACGGAGCCCGCCACCGGATCGAAAATCTGACCTCCTCGGGCAAGCCGCGCACCTATACCGTAGTCGGTCCGATCTGCGAGTCTTCCGACACGTTCGCCACAGGCATCGAGCTGCCCGAAACCTCCCGGGGCGATCTGCTGGCGATCCGGACGGCGGGAGCCTACGGCATGGCCATGGCTTCGCGCTACAATCTGCGCGACCTGCCCGGAGCCGTATACAGCGACGCGCTTCCGACCGGACGGCAATGACCGTCCGCCGGGCATGCGACCTCGCTCCGGACTGAGGCCCGCAAACCTATATCCGACCGAAGTCTTGTAAAATACGAAAGGGGGGAGTTGATCTTCCTCCCCTTTTCGTATTCCCGTCCCGCATGAAATCCGCCCCGCCGCGAATCAACGCGCCAGAAGTTGGCTACTTGACAAACTTTTCGTAACTTTCGCCACATTTCAACCGGCGACAGCGCCCGCAATCGGCCTTGTACGCACGACGCGCGCGACCGGAACGGAGCAAAAAAACATCAAGCGCTATGAAAATATCATTCAACTGGCTCAAACAGTATATCGAGACCGACCTCGACGCCGAGCAGGCCGCCCGAATTCTGACCGACATCGGGCTGGAAGTCGAGGCACTCGAAAAGACGGAATCGATCCGGGGAGGACTCGCAGGAGTGGTCGTCGGCCACGTACTTACATGCGAGAAGCATCCCGATGCCGATAAGCTGCATGTCACGACGGTCGATTTGGGCGACGGCACGCCGACTCAGATCGTCTGCGGCGCCCCGAACGTGGCCGCCGGAGAGAAAGTGATCGTCGCGACGATCAATTCGACGCTTTATCCCACGGGAGAGCAGAACGGATTCAAAATCAAGAAAAGCAAGATACGCGGCGTCGAGTCGCTGGGCATGCTCTGCGCCGAGGACGAAATAGGCGTCGGCACGGCCCACGACGGAATTATCGTGCTGCCGCAGGACGTGCCGGCCGGTACGCCTGCCCGCGACTATTTCCAACTGGAAGACGACTACCTGCTTGAGATCGGCCTGACGCCGAACCGTGCCGACGCGATGTCGCACTACGGCGTAGCGCGCGATTTGGCCGTTTATCTGAAAGCCAACGGCCTGCCCTGCAAGCTGAAGCTTCCGCCGGTGGAAGCCTTCGCACAGGACAGCGACCGGAAAGAAATAACCGTCGAAGTGCAGAATGCCGAAGCCGCGCCGCGATACATGGGCGTCACGATAACCGGCGTGAAGGTGGCTCCCTCGCCCGAATGGCTCCAGCGACGGCTGCGCGCGATCGGAATGAATCCGAAAAACAACGTGGTCGACATCACCAACTTCGTTCTGCACGAAACGGGACAGCCTCTGCACGCGTTCGACGCGGCGAAAATCGAGGGCGGCCGCATCGTCGTGCGGACCTGCCCCGAAGGAACCCCTTTCACGACGCTGGACGGGATCGAGCGCAAACTTTCGGCCGACGACCTGATGATCTGCAACGCCCGCGAGCCGATGTGCATAGCCGGCGTGTTCGGCGGGCTCGACTCGGGCGTCACGGAGACGACAACCGACATCTTTATCGAAAGCGCCTATTTCAATCCGGTCTGGGTCCGCAAGACGGCCAAGCGCCACGGGCTGAGCACCGATTCCTCGTTCCGCTTCGAGCGCGGGATCGATCCCGACATGACGCCCTACGCGCTGATGCGCGCGGCCTTGCTGGTCAAGGAGCTGGCAGGGGGAGAGATTTCGTCTCCGGTCACGGATCTCTATCCCGTCCGTATCGAGCCGTTCCGGTTCGACGTATTGCTCGACCGGGTTCGCAGACTGATCGGCAAGGAGATTCCCGACGAGACGATCCGGCGGATCGTCGTTGCGCTCGACGTGCGGATCGAAAGCGAACGCGACGGCATACTGAGCGTTGCCGTACCGCCTTACCGGGTGGACGTGCGGCGCGAGGCCGACCTGGTCGAGGATATTCTGCGCATATACGGCTACAATAACGTGGAGATTCCGCAACGCGTCCACTCGACGCTGTCGTACGCTCCGCATCCCGACCGCGACCGGCTCGTCAACCTGCTGTCGGACATGCTGACCGCCAACGGTTTCAACGAGATCATGAGCAACTCGCTGACCAAGGCGTCCTATTACGACGGACTGGCCGGCTATCCGGCCGAGCATTGCGTACGGATACTGAATCCGTTGAGCAACGACCTGAGCGTCATGCGTCAGACGCTGCTGTTCAACGCGCTGGAAGCCGTCCAACTGAACGTGAACCACCGCAACGCGGACCTGAAGCTGTACGAATACGGAAACTGCTACTTTTACGACCCGGCCAAAAAGGAGGAAGGGGGACTGGCTCCGTACTCCGAGCGGGCCAAGGTGTCGATGACCGTCACGGGAAACGACCGTCAGCCCTCGTGGAACGTCGCCGCGCAGCCCGCCGGCTTCTTCACGCTGCGAGCCATGGCGGAAAAGGCGATGCTGCGCTTCGGACTGGACCTGAATGCGGCCGAGACCGAACCGCTCGAAAGCGACCTTTACTCGGAAGCGATCGTCTGCCGCTGGAACGGAAAGAAACTTCTCGAAATGGGCATCGTGTCGAAAAAGATTCGCAGCCTGTTCGACATCAAGGCCGACGTATACTATGCGGAACTCGACTTCGACACGCTGGTCAGGATCACGCGGAACCACTCGGTCACGGTCTCGGAACTGTCGAAATATCCCGAGGTCCGTCGCGACCTGGCCCTGCTCGTGGACAAGGAGGTAACCTTCTCCCGGCTGTACTCCATCGCCCGGAGCACGGAGAAAAAGCTGCTCCGCAGCGTCTCGCTGTTCGACGTGTACGAAGGCGACAAGCTGCCCGAAGGCAAGAAATCCTACGCGCTGAGCTTCATCCTCGAAGACACGACCAAGACGCTGACCGACTCGGCGATCGACCGCGCGATGAGCAATCTGATCCGCGCTTTCGAGCAGCATGCCGGAGCCGAAATCCGCTCGTAAACTCCCGGCGGAAAGAGCGCAAACGAACCGAAAAAACTTAAACGAGAGAATATGCAGGAAAAAATACTGATTCTGGACTTCGGATCGCAGTACACGCAGTTGATCGCCCGCCGAGTGCGCGAGTTGAACGTATATTGCGAAATCCACCCTTTCAACCGCATTCCGGCGCTGGACGCATCGGTACGAGGCGTCATCCTGTCCGGGAGCCCCTATTCGGTCCGCGACAAGGAGGCCCCGCGCGTCGATCTGTCAGCGATCAAGGGCAAGCTACCGCTGTTGGGCGTCTGCTACGGAGCCCAGTACCTCTCGCATTGCTACGGAGGCGAGGTCGCTCCCTCGGCGACGAGGGAGTACGGACGGGCCATGCTGTCGAAAACGGAAGGCGACAATCCGCTGATCAGGGACCTTTCCGAGCGGACGCAGGTATGGATGTCGCACGGGGATACGATCGTCCGGATTCCGGAAAGCTACCGGATCATCGCCAGCACGGAGGACGTGCCGGTCGCCGCGTTCCAGATCGACGGAGAGCAGACATGGGGCATCCAGTTCCATCCGGAAGTGTACCACTCGACCGAGGGCAAGCAGTTGCTGAAGCATTTTGTCGTCGACATCTGCGGCTGCCGTCAGGACTGGACTCCCGCCTCGTTCGTCGAATCGACCGTCGCCGAACTGCGCGAAAAGATCGGGCCGGACAAAGTGCTGCTCGGGTTGTCCGGGGGAGTCGACTCGTCGGTAGCGGCCATGCTGCTGCATCGGGCCGTCGGCCGGCAACTGATCTGCATTTTCGTCGATATGGGACTGCTCCGCAAGGACGAGTTCGAGAACGTACTCAAATCGTACGAGTCGATGGGGCTGAACGTGATCGGCGTCCGCGCCGGCGAAAAGTTCCTCTCCGACCTGAAAGGAGTGACCGATCCCGAGCGCAAACGCAAGATCATCGGGCGGGACTTCATCGAGGTATTCGACGCCGAGGCGCAGAAGCTGACCGACGTGCGCTGGCTCGCTCAGGGGACGATCTATCCCGACGTGATCGAGTCGACGTCCGTCAACGGTCCGTCGGCCACGATCAAGTCGCACCATAACGTGGGAGGCCTGCCCGAAAAAATGAATCTGAAGATCGTCGAGCCGCTCCGACTGCTTTTCAAGGACGAGGTGCGCCGTGTAGGCCGTCAGCTCGAGATACCTTCCGACATTCTGAACCGCCACCCGTTCCCGGGCCCGGGGCTCGGCATCCGCATTCTGGGCGAAGTGACGGCCGAAAAGGTGCGCATCCTGCAGGAAGCCGACAAGATATTCATCGACGGACTGAAAGAATACGGCCTGTACGACCAGGTATGGCAGGCAGGCGTGATGCTGCTGCCGGTCCAGTCCGTAGGCGTGATGGGCGACGAGCGGACCTACGAGAGTTGCGTCGCGCTGCGCGCCGTCACTTCGACGGACGGCATGACGGCCGACTGGGTCCATCTGCCCTACGATTTCCTCGCGAAAATGTCCAACGACATCATCAACCGCGTGAAAGGAATCAACCGCGTCGTCTACGATATCAGCTCGAAACCGCCCGCAACGATCGAGTGGGAGTAAAGCTTCTCCGATCGACGATACGATCGTCACGGATTTCCCCTGTTCGTCGAGAGCAGGGGAAATCTTTTATACGGTCATCGGCTGTACCGCACTCGTCCCATAGGACTTCGGCGATGGACGACGCAAGAAAACCTGCAGAGACCTCTACATCTCCGGAGGTGCCTCATGAGTGTAATCCAAAAAACGGATACCTTCGGGCAGGTCGCGTTCGATCAGAGTTTTCATTTTCTTGGCAAAGGGACACGGATAACCCAGCGGCGTACCTTTCTGAATGCACGAAGCGAAAACGATCGTGTCGGCGCCTCTCCGGACAAGCTCCCTTGCCCGTAACACCGATTTCTTCGCAGGGCATCCCCCGCAATTGCAAAAACCGACAATATCTATATCCTCGGTTATTCCCTCGAAAACACCCTTTCTTTCTCTAATCATTTTGAAATCGGTCGTTCCCGGGCAAAAATCTTCCGTCTGCATACACCGGATAATCCCAACTTTCATATCGATTCACTTTATAAATTTTGAAATATGACGACAAACGAACATCCCTCCCTGCCAATGCACCCCCGTCCGCCCAGCCAAATCGACAGAACGATTCGCCCAATCGCTGCACACAGATAAACCGTCGGGCCTCTCTCGCCCGCTTCCGTTCGCAGACCGGACCGCCTCTACGATCGTTCTGTCCGTCACCAATCGATTTCAGCGATTCCGTGATCGCGCAGATAAGCGTTCGCCCTGCTGAAGTGCCGGCAGCCGAAAAATCCCCGGTCGGCAGACAGAGGCGAAGGGTGGGGTGCCGTCAGCACGCAATGACGGGAACGGTCGATAAACGCGCCCTTTTTCTGGGCGTAGGCGCCCCACAGCATAAAGACGAGATGCTCCTTACGCTCGTTCAGTTCCCGGATCACAGCATCGGTGAACCTTTCCCAACCGCGGCCTCGGTGCGATCCGGCCTGATGAGCCCGCACGGTCAGAATCGCGTTGATCAGCAGAACACCCTGATCGGCCCAGCGCTCCAATCGGCCCGAAGAGGGAAACGGCTTGCCCAGATCGCTCTCGATCTCTCGGAATATGTTGACCAGCGAAGGCGGGAACGGCACGCCGTCGAGCACCGAGAAGCACAGCCCGTAATACTGCCCGGGCTCGTGATAGGGGTCCTGCCCGATGATAACCGCCCTGACGCGGTCGAAAGGGCAACTGTCGAACGCATGGAATATTCGCCGCGCCGGAGGATAAACCGTGCAGCTCGCATACTCGTGCCGTACGAACTCGGCCAGCTCGGCGAAATAGGGACTGTCGAACTCGGGCTGCAAGCAGCGGCGCCAGCTTTCTTCTATCCTGACATTCATATCTGTGTTCTATGTTTTTCGACTGTGCGGAACCTGAGCCTTCGGCCTATCCGGGCGCCGCAATGCGCGTGAAACGAATATATAAAAGTATAAAAACTTGCCGCAATTTCTCCCATATTTTTCTAAAATCGCTCGTTTCCCTGCTTCATTCATGACAACCGACGAATAATCGCTATGTTTGTAAAAAACAACGCGAGGTTCGCCATGCAAGACGTTATAGAATTTCTCAGACAGTTGCGGCTCCACAACGACCGGACCTGGTTCGAGGCCAACAAGTCGTGGTACCGTGACGCGCAATCGCAATTCGCCGCCTTCGTCGAGGAGCTGATCGCCGGCATCGCCCGATTCGATTCCTCCGTGCAAGGGCTCGCCGCAAAAGATTGTACCTACCGGATTTATCGCGACACACGCTTCAGCGCCGACAAGACCCCTTACAAGACCCACATGGGAGCATACGTTTGCCGGGGAGGCAAAAAGTCGGGATTTGCGGGCTATTATTTCCACGTCGAGCCGCAGAGCGACGCTCCGGGCGGCCATCTGCTGTCGGCCGGAATCTATATGCCGGACCGGGACGTGCTCGAAAGCATACGGGAGGAAATACTCGACAACGGAGCGGCGTTCGAGGCCTCGGTCAAGCGAGCCAGAGGATTCCGCCTGTACCAAGGCAACAAGCTCAAGAAATTCCCCGCAGGATTCACTGCGGAAGGCACATATTCGGACTATTTGAAGCTGAAGGATTTCTATCTCGAGAAATTCGTCGACGAAGACTACATGCTGCAGCCCGACCTAGCGCGGAAGGCGGCGGCCGACTTCAAGAAAACCTTCGACTTCAACGAACGACTGAACCGGGCCGCGGCCTATGCCTTCGAAAACCGGTAGGGGAATCCCGACTCCGGAAAACCCGCTGAGCCGTCCGCGCCGAACGGTCCGTATCTTCCCGGTAAAACGCCGGACGAAGGCAGGGCCCTTTGAAAAACGAAAAACCCGTTCACGTATCCGATCGGCCGTTTCCGATGCTCCACGCCGTACAGCAAGGCAGCGGCTTTTTATGGCGATCGGCACCGGATCGTTCGTAACGAAAACTGCCGACATCCGAAAAAAGAACGGCTTATGTATGAGAGCGGTTTTCGCGGACATACGAGCGAAGAAACAAAGCGTTCCGGAGCCGACGGTTCCGGAACGCTTTGTACGACAGATCGAAAAACTATTTCTTTTCAGGCTTGACTATTCCTTCCCGCATCCGGGTGTCGGCCTGAATGTTCTGAAACTTGTAATAGTCCATAACGCCCAGATTGCCGTTGCGGAAAGCTTCGGCGATCGCCATCGGAATCTCCGCCTCCGCTTCGATCACCCTGGCGCGCGCCTCCTGAGCCTTAGCGATCATCTCCTGTTCCAGAGCGACGGCCATCGCGCGCTTTTCCTCGGCCTTGGCCTGCGCGATGTTCTTGTCGGCATTGGCCTGATCCATTTGCAGGAAAGCGCCGATATTCTTGCCCACGTCGATGTCGGCGATGTCGATCGACAGAATCTCGAAAGCCGTACCGGCATCCAAACCCTTCTCGAGCACCACGCGCGAAATGAAGTCGGGATTCTCGAGCACGGTCTTATGCGAATCCGACGAGCCGATCGACGAAACGATTCCCTCGCCGACACGCGCCAGCACGGTATCTTCGCCCGCGCCTCCGACCAATTGCTTGATATTGGCGCGAACCGTTACGCGGGCCTTGGCGATCAGCTGGATACCGTCCTTGGCCACGGCAGCCACGGGAGGCGTATTGATCACTTTCGGATTGACCGACATCTGGACCGCTTCGGCCACGTTACGGCCGGCCAGATCGATCGCGGCCGCCATGCGGAAATCGAGCGCAATGTTCGCTTTCTGGGCCGAAATAAGTGCCGTTACCACATTGGGGACGTTGCCGCCCGCCAGATAGTGCGCTTCCAGATCGTTCGCGGTCAGGTGCAGCCCCGCTTTCGTTCCCGCGATCAGCTGGTTGACGATCACCGAGGGGGGGACCTTGCGGAAACGCATCAGCACCAACTGAATCAGGCTGATCCGCACGCCCGATACCAACGCGGAAAACCACAGGCCGATCGGGATAAAGTAAAGAATGAACCACAGCAGCACGAGCGCCACGAAGGCCACGACAATCCAAATTCCCAGTTCCATACAATCTATTTATTAAAAGTTCAATACAATTCACACAACCGGACAAGACTCCCTTAGGAGTTCTTCCCGGTCAAGGCTTCGGGTCGCTCCTCCGCTCTTTCCTGCACCGCAACCCGGCGGACGACCACCGCCGTATTGTCATACCCGATCACCTCGATGGCCTGCCGGGGATCGATATAGGCGTCCACCGACTTGGCCTCGACGGTAACGTCCCCGACCCGCACCTTACCCATCGGGGCCAAGCGCGTCAGAGTCTCCCCGCGCTGGCCGATCCGAATGTCGTTCTGCTCTGCAGTAGGGGTAGACGTCGCATCGATCGTCGACTTGAGCGACAGCCGCTGCCACGTATTGGCACGCAGAGAAATCACTACGGCAGCCACCGCCACAATGATAATTGCGGCCAAAACGACCGAGCCTCCCAAAATCCCGTACAGGAAAAAGCCGTACACGGCAGCTACGGCCAACGACAGAAAGGCCCCGATGCCTGCCACGCTAATGCCCGGCAGCAGGACCAACTCGGCCACCAGCAACAGTATGCCGACGATGATTAGCGTTATAATCAGCCACATAGATCGAAATACGTTTTGCGTCCCGACAGTAAATGCCGGAATTTTCAACAAGATAGTCTATTTTTCGGGAAAAACAATCGGCAAGCACTAAAAATCAGGCCCCGGCTACTCGGCTATCTCGAGTACGGCGGCGCACCCCGGAGCCGCGGCATTGATCGCCTCGCAAACCGACTCGGCGGACAAGCGGTCGCCGAAACTGCCGACCGAATAGAGAAAGGTTCCCTGACCGGTCGCCACACGGGTCAGCTCCTTACCCGGAGCCTGACGGCTCACGATCTCCCGTATTTCATCGCTGATATTCTCCTGCTGTCCCGATATTTCGATCCGATACAGGGGGCCTCCGTCCTTCGAAGGCGTTCCGGAGCCGCTTCCGATCATCTCGAACACCCCGTCGCGCCAAACGACGATCTCGGGTTTGCGGAATCCCATTTCCTTCAGCTTGGTCCAGGCAGCCTCGGCTTCCGACAGCTCGCGGAAGGCGCCCGCGCAATAACGATAGCGCCCCTCCTCGGTCCTGTCGTAGCACAAGGGGGAAACACCCTTGAAAATGGAGACGGGCTGCTTCTGCTGAAATGCTCCGAGCTGTATCCGATAAACGGTGCCGTACTGGTCCGTCTCGTTCTCGGGAATCGGATTGCGGGCGTTATAGACCGAAGGCGTCGTCCGCTCGATATCGGAGTAAACGATGAACACCCTGCGCGCCGGGTCGATCTCCGGCATCCCGTACGAAAGGCGAGACGTCTCGGCTATGCATTTTCCCAATGAATCGGAAGCTGCCGTAAAGCCGAGCAGATCGGCCAGCGTTTTCTCATAAGACAGTACCAGCTGCTTCTGCAACGGATATCCGTACAGCGCCATCGACGCGACGCTGTCCTGCACGGCCATGATCTGCTGCCGGTTTTTCCGGAAACGAGCCTCGAAATCGGCCAGCAGCTCGGTCTTGCCCATCTTGTCGAGCAAATAGCCGTAGGCGTACACTTTATTGTCGTATATGAATCCCCATACGCCGGCGAGCGAATCGCCGATCGCCTCGTTCAGCGAACGCACGACCGACAGACGCGAGTAGATCTCGTCGGCCTGCTGCCGGTCGGACGCAGCGGCGTATTGCGCGGCCAAAGAGTCCAGCCGGGCATAGTTCGATATGTAGCGGGCGATCAGCCGGCCGGGCAACGCCTCCTTCTGCTGCGCCTCGAGCAGCGAGCGGTAGTCGGCAGCCGACAAATGGTCCCTGAAATAGGCGTTGTAGACCAGATTACGCACTTGCTCGCCCGCCGCTTTCGGTCCGACGACAGTCCCGGACGGTCCGGAACCGTTCATATTGCTTACGATGAACTCTTGCTCGATCGTTCCGATTTCATTGGCAGTCACACCGATACGATTGCGAATTTCATACAGTTCCTTTTCCAGACGCAAGATTTCGGCCCCGTACTTCTCCCGCTCGTCGGGCGACGAGTGCGAAGAGAACAGCTCGCGGGTATCGCCGATAATGCGCACCACGGAATCTTCCATGCGGTGGAGCTGTTGTTCCCTTCCCAGCAACTCCATGTATTTTTGATCGTTCTCCAATCCGGCCACCCGCGCCGAGACATTTTGCCCGAAAAGCACGTACGGAAACGCCGAAAGACACAGAAAAAAAACGAATCTATTCATTACAAGAATATTGAATACCGTTATCTCTTTCAAAAATTCATATACCTATTTCCACCAATTGGTAACGAACAATTGCAACAGACCGAAAATTTCGAGCCGGCCGAGCAGCATGAACACCGTACAAATATACTTAATCGCTCCGGGAAAATCATGATAATTGCTCATACTTCCGGCTTTTCCGAAACCGACGCCCGCATTGGCCATGCACGAAGCCGTCATGCTGAAACTCGTCTCGAGGTCCATGCCGAACGCAGCTACAACGATTGTACCCAAAGCCAGCAGCATCAGGTAGAACACGATGAACAGCATGGCCATGTCGACGACGCTCTGTTCCTGTATCACGCCGTTGAGCTTGACGCGAATCACGGCATTGGGGTGCTGCCGGCGAATCATCATCGCCCGGATCGTCTTGAACGCCAGCAGCACGCGGTCGCATTTGATTCCGCCGGCAGTCGATCCGGCGCAAGCACATTGCATCGTAAACAGAGTCAGCACCATAATAGCCAACGGCGTCCAAACCGACGAATCGGCCGTGGCGAAACCGGTCGTCGAAGACACCGACACGACCTGAAAAAAGCCGTAGCGCATCGACGAGGCAAAAGTCGGATACATATCGCTCGCCCAAAGGCTGACCGAAACGATCAGACCTCCGAACAACAGCGACAGAACATAGTAGCGACTGATCTCGGAACGGAATATATTGTTGCTTTTCCCGGTCAGCGTAGCGAAAATCAGTCCGAAATGAAGCCCCGATACGGCCATGAAAAACACGACGATCATCTCGACCCACAGACTGCCGTACGCCGCGATACTGGCATTCCTCGTACAGAATCCTCCCGTGGCGATCGTCGAAAACGAATTGCACACGGCCTCGAACCAGCTCATTCCCGCCATCCGGAGCAATACCGTCTCGACCAACGTCAGACCGACATAGACGACCAGCAGAATCTGCAGGATTTTCTGCGTCCGGTAGCGGAAATTATCCTTGGCCATGGACGAAAGCTCGACGCTCGACAGGCGCATCTTGGTCGATCCCATCGACGGCAGGACGACCAGAACGAACATCACAACGCCCACGCCGCCCAACCAATGGGTCGAGGCTCGCCAGAAAAGAAGCCCCCGCGGCAGCGCCTCCACATTGCTCAGGCTGGTCGATCCGGTCGTCGTAAAGCCCGAAACGGCCTCGAACCATGCGTCCGAAACCGAAAACTCGCCCCCCCAAAGCACATAAGGGAGCATGCCGGCCAGACACGACATCAGCCATGCCCCGACGACGATCGCATAGCCCTCCTTGCTGGTGATCTGTCCGCCGCGCGGAACGAATATCAGCGGAAAAGCGCCTAAAATGGCCGTCAATACGAAACTCTGCAACAGCGGGTAGAAACCGGTATCCATGCCTCCGAGCAACGATACCACGACCGACAGCAGCATGAAAGCCGCGTCCAGCAGCAAGATCAACCCTACATATCTCAGTACGACGTTCAACCGCATGGCGCCACTGTCTTTATTTGCTCTGATCGATCAGCGACTCGATCCGCTCCTTCAGTCTGTATACCTCGTCTTTTCCCTCGATAGTCACCTTGAAAGGCATCTTCGAATCGAGATAGGCTTTCAGAGCGCTGTCGATTTTCAGCACGGGAGTGATATAGTACAGATTGACGAAATAGTAGAATATCAGCACGATCACGATGGCGATCACCAGCGCGATGAATCCGGGCATCGTCGCCCGGTAGGCATTGTCCTCCAGCCGCCTCGCCTTGGCGTCCATCATATTCTGGGACGAGACCATGAAATTCTTGATCGAGGAGGTCAGGTCCGAATAGGAGGTCTTGTAGATATCGACGAACCAGTCCACGTTCTCCTTTCGCAGGCTGTCGCGCAGGTATGCGCCGACCGTCTCGTTGTAGCTGATGTTGGCCGCATAGACCGAATCGAATCCCTGCAGGTCGCGGATCGAGATTTTCGCGTCGCTGATAGCCGCCTCGAACTTCTCGCGTCCGGCATGCAGCAGCGAATCGCTCTCGCGGTCGCTCCGGCCCGAAACGATGATCTGAAGCAGAGCCGTGTTCTGATCCTGAACGGCGTCGAGCATCGTCTTGGACAACTCCATGTTTTTCAGGCTGGCGCCCAGCATGCTCTGCGTCGAGCGGCTCAGCTTGCTGAGCTCGAAAAAAGAGATCAGTCCAGAGAAGAAAAGCAAAAGGCCCAGCGCCAGAAATCCCAGCCGGATTTTTTCCCGAATACCCATGTTTTTCATACGCCCGAGTTTTTACGGAAATACAAATGTAGGCATTTTACAGCGTTTTCGCCACCCCTCACGCGAGAAACGTCGCGTCCATCGCCGCCCCATCGTCCGAAGCGCGCAATACCACCGGAGAGATCGTATTCACCCGGCTGCGATCGAACGGAGCGCGCACCTTGATATAGTTTTCGCTATAGCCGAACATCCGGCCGTCCCGCCGGGTGCTTTCCCACAACACCGACGCCGTCCGGCCGTCATGGCTGCGGCAGAACGCCCGGTGCAGGCGGTCGCACAACTCGCCGAGCGCGGCCGCCCGGCGCTCGATTACCGGAGCCGGAACACGTCCGGGCAGATCGGCCGCCGGAGTACCGGGACGGACGGAATAGGGGAAAACGTGCAGAAACGCAGGCTCAATCCGTTCCAGAAAATCGTAGGTCCGGGCGAAGTCGTCGTCCGTCTCCCCGGGAAAGCCGACGATCACGTCGATCCCCAGAAAGGCATCGGGCATGGCGCGCCGCACGGCTCCGATCCTCTCGGCGAATTTCGTCGTATTGTAACGGCGGCGCATCAGACCCAGAATCCGGTCGCAACCGCTTTGTATCGGAATGTGGAAATGAGGTTGAAACTTCTCCGAAGCGGCCGTGAACGCGATGACTTCGTCGGAAAGCAGATTCGGCTCGATCGACGAGATCCGGTAGCGATCGATCCCTCGAACCCCGTCGAGCGCCCGCAGCAAATCGACGAACCGCTCGCCGGTCGTTTTGCCGAAGTCGCCCGTATTGATCCCCGTCAGCACGATTTCGCGCCGGCCGCCGGCCGCAATACGTTCCGCCTCGGCGACCAGATCGGCGATCGGCAGGTTGCGGCTTGCGCCCCGCGCCAGCGGGATCGTGCAATAGCTGCAACGATAGTCGCAGCCGTCCTGCACTTTCAGGAACGAGCGGGTCCTGTCCCCGGTCGAGAACGCGGCGAAAAACGAGGTCAGCTCGTCAGCCTCGCAGCCGTGAACGACGGTCCCGCCCTTGCTTCGCATCGAAGCGATCCGCTCGAAAAGCGATCCCTTGTCGCCGTTGCCGACGACCAGATCGACACCCTCGATCGAGGCCAGTTCCCGAGGCCGGAGCTGGGCATAGCATCCGGTTACGGCGACCAGCGCGCGCGGATTCTCCCGGATCAGCCGTCGTACCAGATTGCGGCATTTCTTATCGGCATGCTCGGTTACCGAACAACTGTTCACGACATAGATGTCGGCGGGCTCCCCCCGTCGCGCGCGACAGAACCCGCCGGCTTCGAACTCGCGCGCGATCGTGGATGTCTCCGAAAAGTTCATCTTGCAGCCCAGCGTATAGAATCCGACCTTTTTCCCTTGCGACATGACCCGTGATTTCCATTGATGAGTTGCAAATGTACGAAACTGCCGTCTATTTTTCATCGGTCAAAATCCTCCGGCCCGAACGTTTTAGCGAAAAAAGGGTTAGTTTTGCCGTCGGTTCCCTCTTCAAACGACCGTTATGGGCTTCTTTTCAGAAATTCTCCAATACAAGTTCCTCGCCAACGCAACGCTCGCCTGTCTGCTGTGCGGTATCGCCTGCGGCCTTGTCGGCACATACGTCGTATGCCGCAGGCTGGTGTTCCTGAGCGGAGGCATCACGCACGCTTCGTTCGGAGGTATCGGCATGGCCTACTACCTCGGCGCCGATCCGATCGCCGGCGCGCTGCTTTTCGCCGTCGCCTCGGCGCTGGGCATCGAGGCGACGTCCTCCGGAAAGCGTATCCGCGAAGACTCGGCCATCGGACTGATCTGGTCGCTCGGCATGGCTTTGGGCATCATCTTCATATATCTGACCCCGGGTTACGCACCGAACCTTATGAGCTTTCTGTTCGGCAACATCCTGAGCGTCACGTCGGCCGATCTGCTCTGGATGGGGGCGGTCGACGCGGCGATCGTCGCCGGTTTCGCTCTGTTTTACCGGCCGATTCTCTACGTGGCATTCGACCGAGACTACTCCCGAAGCCAAAACATGCCGACCCGGCTCGTAAGCTATGCCATGGCGGCTCTCGTAGCCGTCACGATCGTCATGTCGATCCGCGTGGCAGGCATCGTGCTGCTGATCTCGCTGCTGACCATACCGGCCGTCGTCGCGAACCAGCTGACCCAGTCTTTCGGCCGCATGCTCCCCGTCTCCACGCTGATCGCCGTCCTCGGCTCTTTCGCCGGACTGTACATCGGCTACCGGAACGACGTCCCTTCGGGAGCCGTCACAATATTTGTCCTCACTCTTACGCTTATTGTCGTAAAACTATTACCTTTGCGTACCCTCAAGCGTAAAACCGACGGATGAAAACAGTCCACAAGCTCATACTGAAGTCCTATGCCGGGCCGATGGTCCTGACATTCTTCATAGTGCTTTTCGTTTTCATCATGCAGTTCATGTGGCGCTACATCGACGAGCTGGTCGGCAAAGGGCTCGGCATGGACGTGATTCTGGAACTGATGATGTACGCGGCCGTCACGCTGATCCCGATGGTGCTGCCGCTGGCCACGTTGTTCGCCGCCGTGATGACGATGGGCAACATGGGCGAGAATTACGAACTGCTCGCGCTCAAGTCGGCCGGCATCTCCCTGCCGAAAATCATGCGTCCGCTGATCATACTGGTGCTGTTCGTAGCCGTCGGCAGCTTTTTCGTCGCCAATAATCTGGTGCCGATCGCTACGAAAAAAATCTCCGCCCTGTTGTACGATATCCGTCAGCAGAAACAGTCGATCGAATTCAAGGACGGGCTGTTTTTCAACGGCATGGACGACATCAGCATCCGGGTGGACCGTCAGGACCCCAAAACGAAACTTCTGAACGGCGTGCTGATCTATGACACGAGCGATCCGAACGGCAATATGACCACGACGCTGGCCGACTCGGGCTACATCTCCCTGTCGGACGACAAGAAGTATCTGCTGGTCACCCTGTACAGCGGCGAGCGCTACGAGCAGGCGAGAGGCTACAAATGGTTCGACAACAGCGAACTGCGCCAAAATATCTTCGACGTGTACAACATGGTGATGAAGGTGCCCGGCTTCGACTTCGAGCGAACCGACCAGTCGATGTTCAACGGCAGCCAAACCAAGAACGTCAGGGAACTTCAGGCCGGAATCGACTCGCTCGAGAAAATCAGTTCCGAGTCGGCCAGCGCCTCGTACGAACCGCTGCTCAATACGTTCATCTTCCCTTTCGACAAAAGCCTGGCCAGCGACTCGATTCCCCATGTCGACATGCCCCGGGCCGAACTGGCCGAAAAGATCGAGAACCTTCCCGTCCGGTCGAAAGTATCGATCTACGACGTCGCGCTGAACAAGGCGCGCAATTCGCGCAGTTACTATTCGTTCGACGAGGCGACTTCCAAGGAGGCGCTGAACCAGTTGTACCGATACAAGGTCGAGTGGCACAAGAAAATGTCGCTGCCCGTATCGATCATGATTTTCTTCCTGATCGGGGCTCCGCTCGGAGCCATTATACGCAAGGGGGGGCTCGGCATGCCGGTCGTCGTCTCGGTCGGCTTTTTCGTGATCTACTACATCATCACGATCACCGGCGAAAAGATGGCGCGGGAAGGTTCGTGGGACTCGTTTCTGGGCATGTGGATCGCAACGTTCATTCTGCTTCCGATCTCGGTATACCTGACCTATAAGGCGACCAACGATTCCAACCTGTTCAACGCCGAGTGGTATCTTGCGCGCTATAAGAAAATCAGTGCTTTCTTCCGGAGCCTTTTCCGGCGGAATGCCCTCCGGGGAGGATTGCCTCCCGCCGGCACAGCCGGTTCCGAAACACGCTAAATAAACACAGACTTTCGATATGACATCCAAACAACCTCAAGAGAGAATATTGAGTTCCGTAGAGGAAGCGATCGAGGAGATCCGGGCAGGCCGGGTACTGATCGTGGTCGACGACGAGGACCGCGAGAACGAGGGCGACTTCATCGTCGCCGGCGAAAAGATCACGCCCGAAATCGTCAATTTCATGGCGGCCCACGGGCGCGGGCTGATCTGCGCTCCGCTGCCCGAATCGCGCTGCGAGGAGCTGAACCTGCCGATGATGGTCACCCACAACACGTCGCTGCACGAGACCCCGTTCACCGTCTCGGTCGACCTGACTACGCAGGGATGCACGACCGGAATCTCCGTGGCCGACCGGGCCAAGACGATCCGCGCGCTGGTCGATCCGGCCACGAAGCCCGAAGAACTGGGCCGCCCCGGACACATATTTCCGCTCCGGGCGCGCGAACGCGGCGTGCTGCGCCGTCCCGGCCATACCGAGGCGGTCGTCGACCTGACCCGCATGGCCGGACTGACGCCCGGCGGGGCGCTGGTCGAAATCATGAACGAGGACGGCACGATGGCGCGCCTGCCCCAATTGCATGAGATCGCGAAGAAACACGGTCTGAAAATCGTCTCGATCGCCGATCTGATCGCATTCCGCCTGCAGACCGAGTCGATCGTCGAAAAGGGCGAGACGGTCGACATGCCGACCCAATGGGGACATTTCCGCCTCACTCCGTTCCGGCAAAAAAGCAACGGACTGGAGCATTTCGCGCTGACCAAAGGAGAATGGGCTCCGGACGAGCCGGTGCTCGTGCGCGTGCACTCGTCCTGCATGACGGGCGACATCCTCGGATCGTACCGCTGCGACTGCGGTCCGCAGCTGCACGAGGCGATGCAGATGATCGAACGCGAGGGCAAGGGAGCGGTCGTCTACCTGAACCAAGAAGGCAGGGGAATCGGGCTGTGCAACAAGATCAAAGCCTATAAGCTGCAGGAGCAGGGATACGACACGGCCGAAGCCAACCTGAAGCTCGGCTTTCAGGTGGACGAGCGCGACTACGGGGTGGGAGCCGGCATCCTGCGCGAGATCGGTATCAAGAACATGCGCCTGATGACCAACAATCCGCTCAAGCGGGCCGGTTTGGAGGGATACGGGCTGCGCATCGTCGAGAACGTGCCGATCGTGATCGCCCCGAATCCGTTCAACGAGAAATACCTGAAAACCAAAGAGACGGTCATGGGCCACAGGCTGGGCCTCTTCAAAAAATAGATTGCCCGCGCCATGAGAATCGTCCACATCGCCGTTTGGACCCGCGACCTCGAAACGATGCGCGTTTTCTACGAGCGCTATTTCGGCGGTCGGAGCGGAGAGAAATACGTCAACCGAGCTAAGGGGTTCGAGTCGTATATGGTCCGTCTCGGCGACACGGCGCTGGAACTGATGCGAAGCGCGCGGATCGCCGACCGTGCGGAGCAGGACGAAAGGATAGGCTTCTGTCACATCGCCGTTTCGACAGGCAGCGCCGAGCAGGTCCGGGATCTGACCGAGCGGCTGAGGCAGGACGGATATGCCGTTTTGGGAGAGCCCCGCACGACGGGGGACGGATATTACGAAAGCGTCGTGGCCGATCCGGAGGGAAACCGCGTGGAAATCACAATCTGAAAAGCATGGAAGCAAAAAAACTGCGCATCGTATACATGGGAACGCCCGACTTCGCGGTATCCCCGCTCGCCAAGCTCGTCGAGGAGGGGTATAACGTCGTAGGCGTCGTCACGATGCCCGACAAGCCGTCGGGCAGGGGACTGCACGTACAACAGAGCGCGGTCAAGCGGTACGCGTTGCAAGCGGGACTGCCCGTCTACCAACCGGAGAAGCTCAGGGACCCGGCTTTCGTCGAAACATTCCGCTCGATGAGGCCCGATCTGGGCATCGTCATCGCGTTCCGCATGCTGCCCGAAATCATCTGGGCCGCTCCGAAGCTGGGAACGTTCAACTTGCATGCCTCGCTGCTGCCGCAGTACCGGGGCGCCGCCCCGATCAACTGGGCCTTGATCAACGGCGAGACCGAGACCGGTGTCACGACCTTCCTGCTGAACCGCGAGATCGACAAAGGAGCCGTGCTATGCCAGACGCGCATGCCGATCGGTCCCGACGACGACGCCGGCACGCTCCACGACCGTCTGATGGAAGCGGGGACCAAACTGGTCGTCGAAACGATCGGAAAAATCGCGCAAGGAACCGTGACGGCCGTCGAACAGCCGACCGTCGACCCGGAATGCCTGAAGGGCGCTCCGAAAATATTCAAGGAAACGTGCCGTATCGACTGGCGGCAGCCTGCCGCCCGAATATGCAACCTGATCCGGGGACTGAGCCCGTATCCGGCCGCGTGGAGCGAGCTGAGCCGTCCGGACGCAACACCGGCCGGAGTCAAAATCTTCCGTGCGAAAGCCGAAGCGGGCCGGCCGGGAAAGGTCCCCGGAGCCATCGTAACGGACGGCAGGGCGGAAATCAAAGTAGCCTGCGCGGACGGCTATGTCCAAATCGAGGAGCTGCAGATCGCCGGACGCCGGCGCATGACGACCGAGGAATTGCTCCGAGGGTTCAAGGAGATCGAAAGCTGCGCCTTCCGATAGCCGGCGAATGACCCGACCGGCTCGAATAAACCCCGATACATCTTTTCCATGTTCATAAAGATGTATTTTCGGCCCATTGCGGTTTTGCCCATTTTTTCTCGCAATTTATTAGACATAAGGCCGAATTTTGGAAAAGATTGATTATATTTGTTTTACCTATATGCAGCGCAACCCGATTTCTCTAAGTTGAACGATTACGGGAAAATTGACCTGCTTCGCGTCGTTTCACTTTGCATTGTATCGCTTGCCGGGGGCGTTGTCAGAAAATGAATGCAGAAAAGAGCGAACGGCAGGGAGAGAGTTTCACCCGAATGGAAACCGGATCGAACAATAATACCATCACGGAGAGTTTTCTCTATAACTGTGCGATATAGAAAACCGGGGCAGTTTATTCCGTATGCGCGACTTTCTCTTGAACCTGAACGAACATTAAATCCCAATTTTCAACCTCTATGTTAGGTCTTTGGCAACTATTCATGATCGGCATCGTGATTCTATGGTGCATCGCATTGGTTTTATTGATCAACCTGAAGATAAGCTCTGTCAATAAACTATTATGGGCACTGATCGTTACTTTCGTTCCTTTGTTCGGAAGCATCGTTTTTCTCGTATGGAGAAAACGCTTTCTGAAGCAAGCCTGCGAGTCGGGGCAAACAAAACGATAAAATTTCGACACGGTGCGGCAAGTGATTGAGCCAGAAAATCCGTCCCAGTTTTCTTTCATAAGGCGACTTGGCATTGCTTCTATATGCCAGGTGCGTTCGCAACAGGAGTTTTTGTATCCGCCAGTCGCAGCTTGTGACTACAAGCCGCACGTCCGATGCAGCCCTCATCTAAGTCCATCCGCTGGAGAAAACTTGATGCCGAGGAACCGGAAACCTTGGGAATGCAAGGGCCGGCACAACGAAGTATATAACCGGGTTTTCCCCTAAGTCACATAAAAAGAGGAGCCGATTTTCCTGATCGATCGGCACCTCTTTCCGCAACAACTGCTTTCGGCTATGGTTAGGCCGTAGCGAGCCGGATAATCTCCATCCCGTGACGCATGGCCGCTTCGTTGGCAGGCAACAGCTGGGCCATCCGTTCGGGCAACGATTTGGCCAGTCCCGCGAACGCGTTTTCGAGCGTGACGACCGGCCGAACCTTCAGATAGCCGCCCAGAATCATCGTGTTGAAAACCCGGATATTGCCCAGCCGGGCCGCTTCGGTCGTCGCGTCGATCGAATAGACGCGAATATCGCTCCGCGAGGGCGGACGCACGATCCCGTTCGGATCGTAGATCAGCACGCCGCCCGGCTTGACCTTCGGCTCGAACTTGTCCATGCTCTGCTGGTTCAGAATAACGGCCGTGTCGTAGTCGTGCGCGATCGGCGAGCTGATCCGCTCGTCGCTCAGAATGACCGTCACATTAGCCGTACCGCCGCGCATCTCGGGGCCGTAAGAAGGCATCCACGTCACTTCGAGTCCCTGCACGACGCCCGAATAGGCGAGAATCTTTCCCATCGACAGCACCCCTTGTCCGCCGAATCCGGCTATGATAAGCTCCTCCTTGAACATATACTTTCGTTTTTAACCGTTAATACCCCGATGCGGGATCAGCCCTTGATGTCCCCGAGCGGATAGAACGGGAACATGTGCTCCTCCATCCACCGGTTCGCCTCGACCGGCGTCAGCTTCCAGCCCGAATTGCACGTAGCGACGAACTCGACGAACGAGAGCCCCTCGCCGTGCATCGAATTGTCGAACGCCTTGCGGATCGCTTTCTTCGCCTTGCGGACGGCCGCCGGCGTATGAACGCTCTGACGCGTCAGATAGGTCACGCCGTCCAGATGCGCGAGCATGTCGGCGATCTTATACGGATAGCCGTGCAGCTTCGGGTCGCGGCCGTCGGGCGTCGTGGCCGTCCTCATGCCCGTGAGCGTCGTCGGAGCCATTTGGCCGCCGGTCATGCCGTAAATCGCATTATTGACGTAGATGATCGTAATGCGGTCGCCCCGATTACAGGCATGGATCGTCTCGCCGGTCCCGATCGCGGCCAGATCGCCGTCGCCCTGATAGGTAAACACGAGTTTCGACGGATTGAGGCGCTTGGCGGCCGTGGCGACTGCGGCGGCCCGGCCGTGGGCCGCCTCGATCCAGTCGATGTCGATATAATTGTAAGCCAACACGGAACATCCGACCGGAGAAATCCCGATCGCATCGTGCTCCAGCCCCATTTCGTCGATCACCTCGGCGACCAGCTTGTGAATCACTCCGTGACTGCATCCCGGACAATAGTGCATCGTATTGTCCGTAATCAGGCGCGGCTTGGCGTATACCCGGTTTTCGGGCGATATGTTCACTTCAAATTCTGCCATAACCTTTTACTGCAATGAAAAGTTCGACTTCAGCGCATCGTATACTTCGCCGGGCGAATGCACGACGCCCCCCGTGCGGCCGTAATGGCGGACTGGCACGCGGAAGCGCGAGGCCAGCATCACGTCCTCGACCATCTGCCCCGTGCTCATCTCGACGGACAGGAATCCTTTCACGCGGCGGGACAGCCCGTCGATCGCCTCGGTCGGGAACGGGAAGAGCGTGATCGGCCTCAACAGTCCGACCCGATGGCCGTCCGCCCGGGCCATCTCGACCACCTTCAGCGCGATACGGGCCGAAGACCCGTAGGCCACGAGCACGTAGTCGGCATCGTCGCAAAGCGTCTGCTCGAAGCGAACCTCGTCGCGGCGGATCGCATCGTACTTGGCTTTCAGTTTCAGATTGAAACGCTCCTGTACGAGCGAGTCGAGCTCGACGGACGTAACGATGTTCCGCCCGCGCGAAGACGGCTTGCCCGTGGCGGCCCACGCGCCGCACCGCTCGGCAATCCGGTCGTCGGTCCAGCGGGGACGGGCGGGCGACAGCACGACCTTCTCCATCATCTGGCCGATCACGCCGTCCGAGAGAATCATCACCGGATTGCGATATTTGAACGCCAAATCGAATCCCAGCGGCACGAAATCGTACATCTCCTGCACGGAATAGGGCGCCAGCACGATCAGATGGTAATCGCCGTGCCCGCCGCCCTTGACGGCCTGAAAATAGTCGGCCTGCGAAGGCTGGATCGTACCGAGCCCCGGACCTCCCCTCGACACGTTGACCACCACGCACGGCAGCTCGGCCCCGGCCAGATAGCTCAGCCCCTCGCACATCAGACTGATGCCGGGGCTTGACGACGAGGTCATCACGCGCTTGCCGGTCGCCGCTCCGCCATACACCATGTTGATCGCAGCGACCTCGCTCTCGGCCTGAATCACCGTCATGCCCGAAGTCTCCCACGGACGCATTTCCATCAGCGTTTCGAGCACTTCGGACTGGGGCGTTATCGGATAGCCGAAATAGCCGTCGCAGCCGCACCGCACGGCGGCTTCGGCGACCACCTCGTTCCCTTTCATCAATTTGATCTCTTCCATATCGCTATGATTTTTCACGTCGTCAGGGCTCCGTAAACTTCTGCCTGTACACCGTAATGCAACTATCGGGACAAACGCTCGCGCAAGAAGCGCAACCCGTACAAGCCTCGGGCGAAACCATCCGCGAGAAACGATAACCCTTGCCGTTGACCTCGCCGCTCAACGCGAGAACCTTCATCGGACAAGCGACCACGCACAGCTCGCATCCCTTGCAGCGTTCGGCGTCGACTACGACCGTCCCCTTAATCTTTGCCATAGAATTTCGTTTATTTTCTTACAAATTTATCCGCCGCATATAAAAATAGTAATAATTTTTCATTCGAAATACGATATTCAAGAAAATGTACTTTCCTTTTTCCGCCTCATTCTCACCGCATAAAAACATAAAAAACAAAAAGCGTCAGCTTTTCCTACCGTTTTCCTGCAAGCCGATGACGAAACCGTGCCTGTCGATTCTGCAAGCAATTCATTCCTGCGAAGAAAATCCCTCGCCGCTGGGAAATCACAGAAAATCGAAAGAAACAAATTGAAATTCCTCAAGCCGAAATACATCCGAATCGATCGGAATATCCCGACCCAACCGACGAATAGCAATTTTTTATTTCATTTACCTAAAAAACCGCCACTTTGCCTATTATCTGTCAGTATATTACACGGTTGACAAATCGGATCGGAATCCTTATGTTTGTACTACAAGCTCGGCTACCGAGTTTCTTAATTTACTAACTAACACGGATTTACTATCATGAAGAAATTTTACCCGATCTTATTATGCATGGCGGGCCTGCTTTGGATGAATACGGCGTGCGACGATTCCGACGAAGGCCAGGGCCAGGGACCGGAAAAAGAAAGTACGGAAACCGCCATGAAATACGTGACGGCCACATACGTCGGCGAACAAAACGCATGCGGCTTTTTCACTTTCGACTTTTGTACAGAGCCTACGGGCGAGAACGAAGCAATCCCTGCGAATGCCTCCGGACTGCACATAGAACTTTATTCGGACGTCGTGGCGCCCGAAAATCTGCTGGATGCCAGCATCGCTCCGGGAAGGTACGCGACAGGGGAGACTCCGGGCAAATTCACGATCCAGTCCGGACAGACAGCCGAGGGAAGGGTCACCGGTTCCTACTACTACACTACGGACGTAAACGGCAATGTCACCAAGCTCCCTGTAACCGAAGGCGAGATTTACTTCGTCATAACGGACGGCAATCAGGCGGCTTTCATCTCCGACCTGAAGATCGACCAGCAGGAAAACAAATGGGTGTCCTGCGAATACAACGGCAAGATAGACGTCGAACCGGTCTACCATACGGTCTTCACCGCTCAGACCGGATGGTACTGGGGGGACGACGACTATGACTATCCCGGTATCGGACAATATCTAATCACCCTATACGACGGCGAATACGACAGCCAAGGCCTGATCGAAGGAACCTCCATATCGCTCAGCTACTATGCCGAAATGGCGCCTAAGGCATGGGAAGCACAAATTCCCGAGGGCATTTATCACAGCTCGACGGAGTACCAGAAGGGGACGATCCTCGTAGCCACTCCGGAAATCATCGAGGAACAGCCTTGGAGCATATACGGTTATGCCATGCGTAAACAGATCGTCAATGGCGAAACAAACGAGCATTTCGCCATCGAGGTCGTTTCCAAAGTCGAAAAGATCGGGGACGGGCAATACGTTCTCAAATTCAACATCCTGTTCAACAACGGAGAGAGGCATCTTTCAAAATACGTCGGTAACGTAAGGCAAGGCGACGAGTTCACGAAAACAACCCTGACGCAGGATCTGACGATGGAAACGCCCGGCTTCGGCTACATCGAGTACAACGGTCCTTCGCCGATGTGGAATATCAAGGGAGTCAATCGCTGGAGTATTCGACTCTACACCGACGGAATAGTCGTACATCCTGACCAATACTGGGGCGTCGAACTGAACGGGGAAGGCGAATATATCACAATCGAATTATTCACCGACTCGCATTATACGACCGAAATTCCGGAAGGCCGCTATGTCATATCGAAAGAAGAAGTACCTTATCATGCCAATATGGGCCAAGGCGGCTGGGGCTACAACTTCGGCACATGGTACTACGACTTGAGAGACAATCAGGCTCCGGCCGTATCCGGCGAGGTTAATGTCGGCAGAAACGGCGACGACTATACGGTCGCTTTCCAACTGATCGACGACAGGGGGAACACCATTCAAAGCGATTATACGGGTCCCCTGCAGTACTGGGACAGCTACAACACTTCCAGCGCAGCTCCCGCTCCTGCTTGGTTGTCCGCTCCTTCCTCGAGCTACGAGGCAGCAAAAGCAGCAAAAGTCACGAGCGATCTCGAACAACATAACGGAAAGCAGAACGAAAAATAAGCGATCTTTTTCGGCTGTGTCGAAAACACTTTGAACCGGCGCGGGAGTCCTTCGAGATTTTCCCGCGCCGGTCTTTTCCCGCATGGCAAAACCTTCCGGCATGGGCTCTGCGACCGGCATCGCTTCTGCAAAGGCTCTCAAGCGGGAAAGCCATGCATAGGTTGGTTAAGCCCGGCCGATCAGACATGCAAAACAAGACGGCATGCCTGCAAAAAAAACGGACGGGAACAAATTCCGTCCGTTTTCTCTTATAAAGCGATTCGCTTCAAAACCTTCCGCCACGTCAATCGAGCGAGTGAATGACCAGCCCCGAGCGTAGTTTCGGCTCGAACCAAGTGGTCTTCGGAGGCATGATCTGGCCCGAGTCGGCGATATCGATCAACTGTTTCATCGAAACCGGATAGAGCGCGAAAGCCACCTTCATTTCGCCGCTATCGACCCGGCGCTGCAACTCGCCGAGTCCCCGGATACCGCCGACGAAGTCGATCCGCTTGTCCGTGCGCAGGTCCTTGATGCCCAGCAACCGGTCCAGCACGCGCTCCGAAAGGACCGTCACGTCCAGTACCCCGATCGGATCGCTGTCGTCGTAGGTCCCTTCGCGTGCCGTCAGACTGTACCAGCGCCCGTCGAGATACATCGAGAAATTGTGCAGCGCGACGGGATGATAGATGCCCGTGCCCTTGTCCTCGACGATGAAATCCTTCTCGAGCGCCCGGAGCAGCTCCTCGGGCGACAAGCCGTTCAGGTCCTTCACTACGCGATTGTAGTCGATGATCTTCAACTGGCTGTCCGGAAAGATGACGGCCAAGAAATAGCAATACTCCTCATGACCTGTGTGCGCCCCGTTAGCTCGCATCTTTTCCTCGGCGACACGCGCGGCAGCGGCCGTGCGATGATGCCCGTCGGCCACGTACAACGCCGGAATCTCGTCGAATATCTCCGTAATGCGCCGCTGAATCTCCTGATCGTCGATCACCCAGAAACGATGTCCGAAACCGTCGGCCGCCGTGAAATCGTACTCGGGCGGATTGTTCTCGACGACACCGCGAATAATCATATCCATTTCGGCATTGGCCGGATAGGAGAAAAACACGGGCTCGATATTGGCGTTCTGATTCCGCACGTGAATCATACGGTCCTCCTCCTTGTCGGGACGCGTCAGCTCGTGCTTCTTGATCCTGCCGCGGACATAATCGTCGAAATGACAGGCGGCGACCAGCCCGTACTGCGTACGGCCGTCCATCGTCTGCGCATAGACGTAGTACTTCTCCTCGTCGTCCTGCACGAGCCACCCGCGCTCGCGCCAGCACCGGAAGTTCTCGACGGCCTTGCGGTAGACTTCCTCGCAATGCTCGTCGGCGATCGGATCGAAATCGATCTCCGGCTTGATGATGTGGAGCAGCGATTTTTCGGTAGCTTCCTTTTTAGCCTCCTGCGAATTGAGCACGTCGTACGGACGCGAGGCCACCTCGGCGGCGTATTTCCTCGGCGGGCGGATGCCCCGGAACGGTTTGATCTTTACCATATTTCCTATTTTTTGAATGATACTATCCGGACAACCGAAGATGCAAAGCCCCCGGAACGATGTTCCGGGGGCCCGTTCTTCGGCGAAGAACTACTTGTTGACCTGAAACCTGCGATTGCCGTTTTTCAGGAAATCGACCGTCTGACGGGCAGCTGCCAAACCCGCATTCAGATTGGCCTCGGCCGTCTCGGCCCCCATCTTCTTCGGCGTAGCGAACACCCGCTTGCCGAACTTCTCCGTCAGCAAAGGTTGTGCCTCGGCAGCGATGTCGGTGATATATTTCAGGTCGGCGCGTTCTTCGAACGCCCGAATCAATCCCTGCTCGTCGATCACCTCCTTACGCGCGGTATTGATCAGTACGCCGCCCTTGGGCATACCCGACAGCAATTCGTAACCGATCGATCCCCGCGTCTGGGCCGTAGCCGGAATGTGCAGCGAAACGTAATCGGACGAGGCATACAACTCCTCGACCGTTCCGACCGCCTCGACGCCGTCGGCTTCCAGCTGCCTCGGATCGACGAACGGATCGAACGCCTTCACGCTCATGCCGAGCGCACGCCCGTAGCGCGCCACGATACGTCCCACGTTGCCGTAGGCATGGATTCCGAGACGCTTGCCGCTTACTTCGGCCCCCGTACCCGGCGTGAACTGGTTGCGCGAGATGAAGATCATCATGCTCACGACCAGCTCGGCCACGGCGTTCGAATTCTGTCCGGGCGTGTTCATCACGACGATGCCCCTCTCGGTGCAGGCCGCCAAATCGACGTTGTCGTAGCCGGCTCCGGCCCGCACGACGATTTTCAGGTTCCGGGCCGCATCGATCACCTCGCGCGTGACCTTATCGCTGCGGACGATCAGTCCGTCGGCATCGGCCACGGCGGCCAGCAGTTCCGCCTTATCGGCGTACTTTTCGAGCAGAGCCAGCTCGTATCCGGCTCCCTCGACGATTTCTCGTATACCGTCGACCGCCGCCTTGGCAAACGGTTTCTCGGTAGCTACCAATATCTTCATAAACGTAACGTTCTCTAAGGTTTCAAACGAAATGGCTTTTTTCACCCGCGAAGGTCCGGGGTACATGACGAGGATTCCCATAAACGCCTATTTGGCATGGATCTTCTCGAACTCGCGCATGCAGTCGACCAGTGCCTGCACGCTCTCGATCGGCAGCGCATTGTAGATCGACGCGCGGAAACCGCCCACCAGACGGTGCCCTTTGATGCCGACCATACCTTTGCCCTTGGCGAACTCGAGGAACTCGGGTGCCAGATCGGCATACGGTTCGCTCATCACGAAGCAGACGTTCATCAGCGAGCGGTCCTCCTTGACGGCCGTCCCGACGAACAGCGGGTTGCGGTCGATTTCGGCGTAGAGCAGATCGGCTTTCGCCTTGTTGCGCTTCTGGATTTCGGGCACGCCCCCGATCGACTTGAGCCACTTGAGCGTCTCCTTCACGACATAGATCGCGAACACGGGAGGCGTATTGAACATCGACTTGCTGGCGATGTGATTGCGGTAGTCGACCATCGAGGGCAGCGGACGGGAAACCTTGCCCAGCGCGTCTTCCCGCACGATGACGAACGTCACGCCGGCAGGACCGATGTTCTTCTGCGCGCCGCCGTAGATCATCGCGTACTTGCTCACGTCGACCGGACGGCTCAGAATGTCGGAACTCATATCGGCGATCAGCGGAACCGGCGAATCGATGTCGGTGTGGTACTCCGTGCCGTAAATCGTATTGTTGGAGGTAATGTGCAGATAATCCAAATCCGACGGGATGGCGTATCCTTTCGGAATATAGGTGAAGTTCTTGTCTTCCGAGGAAGCGAGCACCTCGACCTCGCCGAACAATTTGGCCTCCTTGATCGCCTTCTTGGCCCATACGCCCGTATTGACGTAACCGGCTTTCTTTTCGAGAAAATTGTAGGGCACTTCGAAAAACTGGGTGCTGGCGCCGCCGCCCAAGAAAAGAACTTTGTAGTTGTCGGGAATATGCAGCAATTCGCGGAAAAGCGCCTCGGCTTCGTCGTTCACGGCTTCGAAATCTTTCGTCCGGTGCGATATTTCCAGCAGCGACAGCCCGATGCCTTCGAAGTCCAAAATAGCCTTGGCGGCATTCTCGATGGCTACGCGCGGCAGAATCGACGGTCCTGCGTTGAAATTGTGTTTTTTCATCGTCGTAAAAGAAATTATACGGTTAATACTCTAAAAGAATCGGGAATAACAGCTTCAAACTTACCAAAAAATCTCCGAACCGCGAAAGATTTTCCCGTTTTTATACAACAACCCGAAACCGTCCATTTTTTTTAACGCGTTTTTTGGCTTATTTTTGCAAGCGTTTCCAAATGATAGCGTGATGATTAAATCGATGACAGGCTACGGCAAGGCCGAAGCCGCGACGGAGCACAAGAAGATAACCGTCGAAATCCGCTCGCTCAACAGCAAGCAGCTCGATCTGGCGGTCAAGCTGCCGTCCGCATACCGCCAGTGCGAATACGAGATCCGTCAGAGAGTAGGCAAACGGCTCCAGCGAGGAAAGATCGACGTCTTCGTATCGTACGAAACGGTAGGTCGGGCCACCGGCGTGACGATCGACCGGGACATTTTCGCGCACTATGCCGGGCAGCTCCGCGAACTCGCCGAGGCGAGCGGGCTGGGCTGGGGGAGCGCGACGGCCGACGCGGCCGCGATGACGGCCATACTGAGGCTGCCCGACACCGTGCAGAACAACTCCGAAGCCGTTTCCGACGAAGAACTGACAGCACTTGGCAGCGCCGTAGCCGAAGCCCTCGACCGCATCGACGAGTTCCGCGCTCAGGAAGGAACCACGCTGATAGCCGACCTGCTCCGCCGCATCGACCGCATCGAGCAGATCAAAAACGAGATCGAACCGTACGAGAAAGCACGCACCGAAACGATCAAGGCCCGGATTCGGGAACACGTCGAATCGCTCGGCATACCCTACGACGCGGGACGGCTCGAACAGGAAATGATCTACTATATCGAAAAACTGGACATCACCGAGGAGAAAGTCCGCCTGCAGAACCACTGCCGCTATTTCCGCGAAGTGGCGCATGCCGAGCAGGGAGCGGGCCGCAAGCTCGGGTTCATCGCGCAGGAGCTCGGGCGCGAGATCAATACGCTCGGATCGAAGTCCAACGAAGCGACGATGCAGAAAATGGTCGTGGAAATGAAAGACGAGCTCGAAAAGATCAAGGAACAGGTGCTCAATATCTTGTAAAAGCTCCTTCCCCGAATTAAGTCCATCCGATCAAACACGATAACAGCCATGTCCCGAATCACCGAAGGAAAAGTCGTCATTTTCTCGGCTCCGTCCGGAGCGGGAAAGTCCACGATCATCGGCCGCCTGCTCGAAAAATTTCCCCGCCTCGAATTTTCCATATCGTGCACGAGCAGGCCGCCGCGAGGGAAGGAAGTTCACGGACGCGAATACTACTTCCTCAGCAACGACGAATTCAAAGCGCGCGCGGGCGCAGGGGAGTTCGTCGAATGGGAGGAGGTCTATCCCGGAATCTGCTACGGCACGCTGCGCAGCGAAGTGGACAGGATATGGGAGAAGGGGAGCGTAATCGTTTTCGACGTGGACGTCAAGGGAGGCGTCAATCTCAAGAAAACGTTCGGCGCAAGCGCCCTGTCCGTCTTCATCATGCCGCCTTCGGTCGAGGAGCTGCGGCGCCGGCTTGTCAGCCGGGGAACCGACTCGGCCGAAACGATCGAAAAGCGGGTGGCCAAGGCCGAGCAGGAGATCGCCCATGCCCCGCAGTTCGACCGGGTGATCGTGAACGACTCGCTCGAAGAAGCCGTTGCCGAGGCAGAAAAAACCGTCGCCGAATTCATCGGATAGTATGGAAGTCGAGCCGACCATCCTGCTGCCGGGATCTTTCAACCCGATTCACAAAGGTCATCTGAGTATCGCCGAGAACGTTCTGCGAGCCATGCCCGAGGCTACGCTGTGGTTCGTCGTATCGCCGCAGAATCCGCTGAAATCCCCCTCAGAGCTCGCTGCGGAGCGACACCGGCTGCAAATGGCGCGGATAGCCGTCGGCTCGTCTCCGCTCAGAGAGCGCATGGCCGTCTGCGACGTCGAGTTCACGCTGCCCAAGCCGTCGCTGACGCTGCGCACGCTCGATACACTGCAAGCGAAATATCCGTCGCGCCGGTTCGCCCTGCTGGTCGGCACGGACATTGTCGGAGAGTTCGGACGCTGGTACCGGTCCGGAGAGATTCTGGACCGCTTCGAGGTTCTGGTCTATCCGCGCGGGACGGAGCCGGACAGCGTTTCCGACGAACGCTTCACGTTTCTGAAAGACGTCCCGACCATCCCCGTCGTAGCGACCGATATTCGCGCCAGAATCCGCCGGGGAGAGAACCCGGCCGACGACTTGCCTCCCGGCGTGTGGGAATACATCAAGGAAAACGGACTCTATGGATACGCCCGATGAGACGATCCGCCGGATCGAAGAACTCGACCGCGCAATCGGCCGGACGCCCGAGCAAAGCGCGCTGTATATGCGGCGGGGGCGCCTGCTGTACCGGGCAGGACTGTTCCACCGGGCGCTGAACGACTTCCGCAAGGCGCACGAGCTGGACGGCACGAACGCCGAAGCGGACGCCTATATCGAGATGCTGCAGGAAATATTCGATTTCCGCTACACGGATTTGTACAACCCGTAACGTTTTTCGGAAAGGAAGCATTAAATTTGCGGCCGTATATAACTCGAACCATGAAGAAAAAAATCGCCCTGATCGCCGGCGGAGACTCTTCCGAATGGAAAATCGCGCTGGAAGGCGCCGCGCTGATCGAACAGGTACTCGATACCGACAAATACGACGTATATAAAATCGTTCTTCACGACGGCCGCTGGACCTATACGGCTCCGGACGGCGCCACGACGGAGCTGGACCGCAACGACTTCACGCTGACGCTCGGCGGGCGCAGGATTCGTCTCGAATACGCCCTGATCCTGATTCACGGCACGCCGGGTGAGGACGGACGGCTGCAAGGGTATCTGGACATGATGAGAATCCCGTACTCGTCCTGCGGCTTCGTTACGTCGGTCATCACGTTCGACAAGGCGGCCTGCAAACGCGCCCTGCACGGAGCGGGCCTGAACATGGCCCGCGAGATTCTGCTCGACCGTCACAGTCAGGTCGATCCCGACGAGGCGATCGGCCGGCTGGGCCTGCCGCTGTTCGTCAAGCCGAACGCCAGCGGAAGCAGCTTCGGCATCACGAAAGTCAAAACGCGGGAACAGCTGCTTCCCGCCGTCGAGGCCGCGTTCGCCGAGAGCGACCACGTGCTGATGGAGGAGTGCATCGACGGACGCGAAATCAGCTGCGGCGTCATGATCGCCGGGGGCAAGGAGTATCTGTTTCCGATTACGGAGCTCGTCTGCCAGAGCGAGTTTTTCGACTACAAGGCCAAGTATCAGGGATTCTCGAAGGAAATCACCCCGGCCGATCTGGACGAACGAACGGTAAAAAAAGTAAACGCGATGACGCTGGCGGCCTACAAGAAGCTGAACTGCCGGGGCGTGGTCCGCATCGATTTCATCGTGCGCGACGGCGAGCCGTATTTCATCGAAGTGAACACGATTCCGGGCATGAGCGCGCACAGCATCATCCCGCAGCAGGCCGCCGCGATGGGCATGAGCATGTCCGAACTGTTCGACCTGATTATCGAGGAAACCTCGCAGGCGCAGCCATGATGATCCAGATCGACGACAAGATCGTCAGCTCCGAGCTGCTGACCGAGCGTTTCTGCTGCGACCTGTCGCACTGCAAGGGCATCTGCTGCGTCGAGGGCAACGCCGGAGCTCCGCTCGAAATCGACGAGGTAGAAGTGCTCGAACACGAGTGGGAAGCGTACAGACCGTATATGAAGCCCGAAGGGATCGAGGCCGTCGAGCGGCAGGGCTTCATGGTTCTCGACGAGGACGGCGACCTTACCACGCCGCTGATCGGCGAAGCCGAGTGCGCATACTCGTTCGAGGAGAACGGCGTCACGATGTGCGCGATCGAGCGGGCATGGAGAGAAGGACACACGCCTTTTCAGAAACCGATTTCGTGCCACCTGTATCCGATCCGGCTCATTACTCTGAGCAACGGAACCGTCGGCCTCAACTACCACCGATGGGACGTTTGCGACAGCGCGAGACGATTGGGACGCAAACTCGGCACGCCGGTCTACCGCACGCTGCGCGAGCCGATCGTCCGCCGCTTCGGCGAACCGTTCTTCGCAGCGCTCGAAGAAGCGGAACGCTACCTGAGCGAAACCGGACCGGACAAATGACCCGCCTCGGCTCGCCGGAACGGCGGCTCCGGCGAAAGCATCAGGCGTTCTTTGTATCCCGAATCATCCGACCAACCGATCGGTTTCATATCGGACCGAGCCATATAGAAACCCAACGCTAACGAAGAACAGAGCATGCACCTGCTTTCCGCGACCCGACGGCAGAGAACACCGAAGCGGGCGGCGTTTTTTTCGTTTCCCGTTTCCATTACCTTTTTTCGCCGGGTGATGGTCTGTCAAAGCTTTCAAAAGCTATTAACATTCTAAAAATCCGCCCGTTTCGTTCTCATTTCGAGTCAAATCCTCCACAAGCCGGCCATGCAACCCGACGGCATCCGCTTCGTCCGACCGTTGCTCGGGTGTGGCAGGAACCGACCCGCCTTGATCGCCCCCGGACATTCGCATTCCGGGCGTTTCGTCCCGAAACGCGCTACAACGACAGCGTGCCGGGCTGAACGATGAAGAACAGACAGTGCGTTTGTCCCCACACGACACCCTTGCCGAACGGAACGCCGAGGCCGAAAGTAAAAAATATTTCGTACTTTTGCTTTCGTTCTAAACCCGACCGAATGCTCAAAAATCTTATACTGACGGTCTGTCTTTTTCTTTGCCTGACCCGCGTCGACGCCCAGCGACGCAAACCGGCGGGACCGCCGGCCGCTCCCCATCTCGAAGAACTGCCCCAACGGCCGCTCGACACGCTGCCGACAGACGACCCGGAGACGAAAGTGATCCTGTACAGCAACAACACATGGAGCTTCTACCGACCTTCCTTGCGCACGCTCGACTCGCTGCCGGTCTATGCCCAGCACTGGGACACCTCTCAGGTCTTCGCGTACAAGAGCATCGAGTATGCCGACCTGCCGCCCGTAATCGACTTGAAAATCGTCAAGGATCTGAGCGAGTTCACTCCGCCCGTCGTCGGAAACGTACTGTCAAAGTACGGTCCTCGCCGTCGTCGCAACCACAACGGGGTGGATATCCCACTGAAAGTGGGCGAGCCGATCCGTGCCGCGTTCGACGGAAGGGTACGCTACGCCAAGTACAACACGGGCGGCTTCGGCAATCTGGTGATCGTCCGACACCCCAACGGGCTCGAAACATGGCATGCCCATCTTTCGAAGCTGAACGTACAAGTCAACGAATACGTCAAGACGGGGCAGGTCATCGGATTCAGCGGCAATACGGGCCGAAGCCGGGGCCCTCATCTTCATTTCGAAATGCGCTACTGCGACCAGACTTTCGATCCGGAATTCATCATCGACTTTCCGACGGGCTGCCTCAAGTACCAGACCTTCGCACTCGAAAAGTCGTTTTTCAACATACACTCCCGCGCATCGGAGATATTGGAGGAAGACGACGACGACTTTCCGCTGCTCGCGTCGGCCGAAGGCGACAGCACCACCACCTCGACCGATATTCTGGCCAGAATAGCCGAAGCGCAGAACAAGGAGAAGGCCGAAAGCCAGCGCTCGACGCTGTCGCAAAGCACGGCCGTCTACCATACGATCCGCTCGGGCGACATGCTCGGCAAGCTCGCAATCAAGTACGGCGTATCGATCGACCAGATTTGCCGCCTGAACAAGATCAGCCGCACGACGATCCTGCAGCTGGGCCGGAAGCTCCGTATCAAATAGACAATGGCGAAACGAACGCCCGAGGAAAGCTTTGCATTTTCAAGTGCCGTATCCCTCTTTCGGTTTTACAGTGCCGAAACCGATCCGTACAAATCATAGAAGAACAGAGCCGGCAGACTGCCGGCTCTGTTCTTCAAAAGACAAATCGTCAATCCAATTTGGGCAGATACTGTCCCCTGTTACCGCCCGGGAAAACCATACTCTGAATCCCTTTTTCTCCGATCAGACCGTAAAAATTCTGCTTCATCGTACTGTCGGTCAAAATGATCAGATTCTTATCGCGCCACCATGTACCGGCAGAGAGAAGGAACGAATAAGCACCGATGTATAAACGGTATTTATGCATCTTGGTCAGCACCAAATAAAGGGAAGAGACATCGAAAGGATCGCCGTATGCTCCGACAAGATGATCGAGATGAACATACGGTCTGCGTTGATATGCTTCCCGTCTGTTACGTACCGTATCGAGAAGGAGTCCGCGTTGAGTCTCGCTCCACGGGTTCCGCAGATCCGGACCGGACCCATCCCACCGAAAAGGATATTTGACAAAATGATCAGGTCCCATAATGAAATGCAATAACGTATCCGCCATGATAGCCTTCATTCGAGTTCCTGTCGAACGGTCTGTCAATTCGATCTTTCCCTTCTCATATTCTCGCCAAAGCCCATCTCCGAGCGGTATTTCAATCAGTACGTCCGGTGATGCATCGATGAAAAACTCAATCTTATACATCCCATTCTTGTACAACGATAAAACACAAAAATTATCATGAGGCGTCTTAACGGAAAATACGAACCCTTCCCCCTTGTTCGCGACGGCATGGAGGGGTGCAGAAAAAAGGGAGTCGGTAGAATCCAATGGCATATTCTCCGACGATATATCCACAACCTGTCCGTTTAAGGTAAACGAACAGAAAACGATAAACAATCCTATTATGACCGCTTTCATGCTTGTGCGTTAATAGGGCAACAAACGTATGCGTAGCCCTTATCCAAACGTATTGCGGGTTAACTCACCAATTTCCTACTCCGTCCGGGCGGAATGGCGGAAACAATCGGCTTTAGTACCGCCTCGCGCCGAATATCGCGCTGCCGATGCGGACCATCGTGCTGCCGCATTCGACGGCCAGAGGATAGTCGGCCGACATGCCCATCGACAGCGTGTCGAACCGTTCGTCGAAAAATTCGCCTTTCCACCGGACGAACAAGTCGCGAAGACGCGTAAATTCCGCACGCACGATCTCTTTCTCGTCCGTATTGGTCGCCACGCCCATCAGCCCGCGGAAGCGCACGCCCTCCAACGAGCGGTGCTCGCCGGAGCGCAAATAGCGCTCCAGCTCGCCCTCGTCCCAACCGTGCTTGCTCTCTTCGCGCGCGATACGAACCTCCAGCAGTACGTCGATCACCCTATCGTTGCGACGAGCCTCCCGGTCGATGAACCGAAGCAGGCGGGCCGACTCGGCCGAGTGGATCATCGAGACGAACGGGGCGACGAGCTTCACCTTGTTCGTTTGCAGGCCGCCGATCAGATGCCACTCGATGTCGCCGGGTAGCTCGGCTTGCTTGGCCGCCAGCTCCTGCGGACGGTTTTCCCCGAAAACGCGCTGGCCGGCCTCGTAGGCCTCCATGATCGCGGACGGCGGATAGGTTTTGGAAACGGCCACGAGCGTGACGCCCGACGGCAAGGACGCTTTCAGCGACGCTATTTTATCGGCTACGGACATAACGAAACCCCTCGGCGGGTCATTTTTATGACTGGAAATTACTACATTTGTTTTTCGACAACCAAAATTAACGAAAAAGCGCGAAACATGAAAAGAAAACGGACGGCTATTTTCCTGCTGGCGGCGGCGCTGCTGCCTCTGCGGCAGGCCGAAGCCTGCACGAATATCCTCGTATCGAAGGGCGCGAGCCGCGACGGCTCGACGATGGTCACCTATACGGCCGACTCCCACCAGTTGTACGGATGCCTCTATTTCCGGCCGGCAGCGAAATACGCCCCGGGAACGATGATGCCCGTATACGAATGGGACACGGGCCGCTATCTGGGCGAAATTCCGCAGGCGGCCGAGACCTATTCGGTCATCGGCAACATGAACGAGCACCAACTCGTCATAGCCGAAAGCACGTTCGGCGGACGGCACGAGCTGGTCGACACGACCGGGCTGATCGACTACGGCACGCTGATCTACACGACGCTTCAGCGCGCCCGCACGGCCCGCGAGGCGATCGCCGTCATGAACGATTTGGTGACCAAGTACGGCTACTGCTCGGAAGGGGAGTCGTTCTCGATAGCCGACCCGAACGAAGTGTGGCACATGGAAATGGTCGGCAAGGGAGTCGAGATGAAGGACGGAGCTAACGTAAACCGGGGCGCCGTATGGGTCGCCGTGAAAGTGCCCGACGGATACATCTCGATGCACGCCAACCAGGCCCGCATCACGCAGTTTCCGCTCGACGATCCGCAGAACTGCCTCTATTCGCCCGATCTGATCGCGTTCGCCAAATCAAAAGGGCTGTACAAAGGGCCCGACAAAGGGTTCAGCTTCGCCGAAGCTTTCGCGCCGGCCGACTTCAGCGCGCTCAGGGCCTGCGAAGCCCGCGTCTGGAGCACGTTCAACCGCGTGACGCGGGGAGCTATGGAAAAATACCTCGACTACGCGATGGGGCATAATCGTTCGAACCGGATGCCGCTGTTCGTCAAGCCGGTCGAGAAGCTGTCGGCCAAGGAAGTGATGTGGCTGATGCGCGACCATTACGAGGATACGCCGCTGGATATGCGCAACGATATCGGAGCGGGCGGGCACAATCTGCCGTACCGCTGGCGCCCGATGACCTTCACCGTCGACGGGCAGGAGTACGTCAACGAACGGGCGATCGCCACGCAGCAGACGGGCTTCTGGTTCGTTTCCCAAAGCCGAAGCTGGCTGCCCGACGCGATCGGAGGATTGCTGTGGTTCGGAGTCGACGACTCGGGCACATCGTGCCTGACGCCGATCTATACCAGCTCGACGCGCGTGCCGGAATGCTTCCGCGAAGGCAACGGCCATTTGACCGAATACTCGACCACGTCGGCTTTCTGGCTTTTCAACCGCGTGACGAATTTCGCTTATTTGCGCTACGACCTCATAAGCGAGGACATCAAACGGGTGATCCACGAAACCGAGGATCGCAACATGGCCGAGATTCCGGCCGTCGATGCGGCGGCGGAAATGCTTTACAAGCAGAATCCCGAACTGGCGGTCGACTTCCTGACGGACTATTCGGTCCGCACGGCCCAGAAAATGTTCGATCGCTGGACGGAGCTGGACCGTTATCTGCTGGTCAAGTATATGGACGGCAACGTCAAGAAAGAGAAAGACGGGCAGTTCGAGGACAACGGCAACGGACAACACATTCCGGCCATGCCCGATTTTCCGGGCTACAACGAAGCATGGCAGAGAGCGGTGGCCGCCGGAACGGGCGACCGGCTCAAGGTGGTCGAACCGAAATAAAGCCTCGTCGCTTCCCCATGGCAACACGAAAGCGGCAGCCCGGTCGGGCTGCCGCTTTCGCTTTTCACACCGCTATTCCGGACCGGGGCCGCCGGACCGTCTCGGCGACCTCTCCCCGCAAAGAACCATCTGCAACCGAACCATACGACACGAGTCCATTCCCGATTCCTTACTTTATACCAGCTTCCGGGTTCTCCTTGGTTTCCGGCTTTTTGGTACGGGGCCCCCTCCGGCGAAAGCGATTCAGGGCAAGGAACTGATCGGCCGTGCGGCCTGCGGTCGCCGACCGCAATCGGCGAACAGAAAAAATTCGGTTGCGAACATACTCGATACATGGAAATACAATTGCTCTCCATTATCTGTCAATGCTAACTCTTTTCCACGAGCGCATGCTTTCTCAAGG
>QWCN01001568.1_pt1 | contig 44037 bp, 26 predicted proteins | sample 1972711 | NCBI WGS metagenome assembly QWCN01 (sample SAMN09866707, study PRJNA288562) | Human gut metagenome isolate term1_stool, whole genome shotgun sequencing... | isolation source: gut | host: Homo sapiens | place: USA: California
TTTACCCCTTATTGTAACGACCTTTACCTCGGCATGTAACGGTCTTTACCTCGGCATGTAAATGGAGTTACCGTGTGGAGTGAACAAAGTTACCATTTGAGGTAAACAGAATTTCCATGAAAGGAAAACGACTGTGTACTTATAAAGGTGCAGAAAGGAAGGAAACCAGTTAACTCGTCAACCTTCCCTCATAACCCATCCCAAATGAACCCTTTCTTCAATGTATATAGATAGTATATAGACCTTAAAAAGGTAAATATAGAGAATGAAGAATGTAATGCGCTGATAATGAATTGTGTTAATGTCGCTAATATAGAACTTTTATATCCCGATATAGACCGTTTGAGACACGTTTCACCCTTAAATTTGCATCAGGTAAAAACGAAAAGTGAAACATTAAAATCAATCAAACGATGAAAGCAAATTCAATGAAGTCTATCGGGAAAAGACTTACGTCCTTATTCCTTATGTTATGTGTAGCAGTTTCTATTTCTGCTCAAAGTTATCAACTCTCCGGTTGCGTACAAGATGAAAACAATCAGCCGATGGAAGTAGCAAACATCCTTTTAAAGCAAGCTAAAGACAGTACATACATTACAGGTATGCTGACGGACGCACAAGGTTGTTTTACTTTTACTCAACCTAAAGGGGAATATCTGTTGCATATCACTCTAATCGGTTGTGAAGACATCTACCTGCCTGTCTCTTTACGGGAAAATAAGAATGTAGGTATGCTCACTCTGAAATCCTCTTCTACCTTTTTAAATGAAGTGACTGTTACAGCCGCTCGTCCGGTAATCAAACGTCTGGTGGACAGAGTGGTTTTTGATACCCACAATTCCATTGCCTCTGCCGGTGGAAATGCACTCGACCTTTTGCGCGAAGTACCTGGTTTGCGTGTGGGGCAGAATAGTATTGATATTATAGGTAAAGGAGGTGTGAAAGTGTATATCAACGACCGTGAAACGAAACTTTCCGGTGACGAGCTGATCGACTATCTCCGGTCTTATGACGCTTCACTGATACAGAAAGTAGAAGTGATCACCACTCCACCGTCCAAGTATGATGCAGCAGGTAATGCAGGTATCATCAACATACGCCTGAAATCGCGTCCTAAAGATTACTTGGGAGGTACGGTATCCACTTCTTATAATGTCGGTGAGAAGGAAAATTACGGCTATGGCGGAGTAAACCTGAATATCAGTAAAGGCCGTGTGTCTTCCTTCGTCAATGCAGGTACCACACAAGGTAACTATGAAACACGTGAAGCAAACCGCCGCTATTTCGCCAAGAATACCTGGGATGGACGTACGGATTATAAGAAGTATATGCAGAGCTATTATGGTCAGGCAGGTGTGGACGTTGCTTTGGAGCGTAACTGGACTGTAGGCCTGCAAGCTGTTTATAATTATGGTAATCCTAAAGATGCCAAAGCCGTTTCCGTTACGGAAGTTTATGACGTAGCTACTACCCGCTTGGATTCTCTTCTGTTCTCAGATAGCAAAGAAGGAGGCAAGTCCGACCGTCTTAACTTGAACTTTCATACAGATAAGACTTGGGGTGATAAAGGCAAAAAGATGACTTGGGATGTGGACTACCTGCGTGATAACCGGGATAGTCATATGGGCTTCCTGTCCGAAACTCAGACTCCTGACGGTGTAGCAATACCCGGAACCAATTTCGATTATAGCTATCTGCAAGACCGTAAGGTAGACGTATTCTCTTCTGCACTCGACTTTACACTTCCGTTTGAAAAGTATAAGGTAACTGCAGGTGCCAAGGTCTCTTTTACAGATACCCGCAATCGCATCAATTATGATACTTCGGACCCGACACTGGTGCAGGATGATTACTTCCATTATAAGGAACAGATTTATGCCCTTTATGCCGATTACAATCGTGCGTTCTCCAAACAGTTCTCTATGCAGTTGGGTGTACGTATGGAACACACCCGTACTACTGGAATTTCAGAGTCGGCGAATAAGACAGACAAGCATGATTATACCCGTCTGTTCCCTACGCTCTATTTCTTGTACTCACCTAATGAACTGAATGCATTGAATCTTAGTTTATCCAACCGTATTTCACGCCCTTCGCAGAATATGGTGAATCCGTTCCCGTTCTATCAGAATAAGTACACTTATGCTTGTGGAAAGGAAGATTTGAAACCGAGTTATACATATAATGCCGAATTGGGATATACATTTAAGAACAATCTTAATTTTTCCGCTTTCTATTCTTATTCGGACGATGTATTCTTCCAGGTGGTAGGTTTGGATCCGGAAACAAATGTCAGTTCTTTCCTATGGGATAACTTTATGGAGACGCACTCCTTTGGATTGAATAATTCATATACATTCCGTACAGGGTGGATGCAGGCTTATGTACAGCACGGGGTAAACTATAGTCGTACGACTTCCAGTGCCGCTTCCACATCTGCCGAAGAGAAGGGATGGGCCTACAATGCCAGTCTGCGTAATACGTTCTTCCTCAATGCGAAGAAGACATTCATTGGAACACTTTCCGGTTGGTTCACTTCACGCCAATACAGTGGAGTTTATCTGATAAAGCCTAATTACGGTATCAGTGCAGGTTTGCTTTATCGTATGCTGGATAATAAACTCAGTCTTAGCCTGAATGTGAATAATATCCTGATCAGCCATTCGAAACTTGAGACGGTATCCAACGGTGTCCGGATGACGACGGATAATCAGTTTGCCTTTACCGGTTTCCGCATCGGTGTCTCCTACACATTTGGTGGAGATATCCGCAGCAAAGGGCAACGTAATAGTAACTCGGATATTCAGAATAGATTATAAGTATTGCTTTCATCGTTTTTACCTACTTGAAAGCACTCCTGTAATGGGAGACAGGCGGCTTGTCGATATGAAACGGAGGTTTCAATCGGGAAGCCGTCTTTTTGTATAAATGCGGTTGGACAGGTGGTTTTCGCCGTTTTATAGCATCAGTCCCCCTTTTCTATCAGTTTTTCCCCCTCTTTTTACTATGGATTCCTCACTTTTGCATCACATGAACCAATCTAAAAAGAGAGTATATATGAAAAACAGAATGAAAAACAGAATGAGCGGGGCGTACATTATATGTTTCTTATGTCTGGCTTTATTCCTGCTTCCAATCATACCGGCAGGAGCGAGTATCCTGCCTGATGACGAACAAACGGAAACAACAAAGGAATTGATAGCCTTTCCCGGTGCCGAAGGCTTCGGGCGGAATACAACAGGTGGCCGTGGAGGCAAAGCCTATCATGTAACGACTTTGGAAGATGGTCTGCAGGAAGGGACATTACGCTACGCCCTTTCACAGGAGGGAGCACGTACGGTTGTCTTTGATGTAGCCGGAACGATATTCCTGGATAAACGCCTTGATATCACTAATGGAGATTTAACCATTGCCGGGCAGAGTGCGCCGGGACAAGGTATCTGTATAGCACGTTATCCGGTGACTATCAATGCTGATAATGTAATAGTCCGCTATTTGCGCTTTCGTGTAGGCAATGAAGGAGGTGGAGAACCTGACGGACTTGGAAGTACGGATTGCAGGAATCTAATCATTGACCATTGCTCTATCAGTTGGTCGGTAGATGAATGTTGTTCCATATATGGTGGTGAGAATCTGACTGTTCAATGGTGCTTGGTCTCCGAAAGTCTTCGCACGGCAGGCCATGCCAAAGGTAAACATGGATATGGAGCCATCTGGGGAGGGGCAAAAGCTTCTTTTCATCATAATCTGCTGGCACACCACGAGAGCCGTGTACCCCGTCTGGGACCTCGTCCTTTTACTCAGGAACGCGAACACATGGATATGAGGAATAACGTGTTCTACAACTGGGCCGGAAACGGTTGCTATGGCGGAGAAGGCATGTATATCAATATTGTGAACAATTATTATAAACCGGGACCGGCTACACCGAAAAACAGCCCTGTCCGCTATCGTATTACCGCCATAGGAGTACGTACAAAGAAGTATTGCACGAATGCGGACGGCACACCCAATGCCTGGAAACCGATGGAACACGTATGGGGGAAACTCTATGTAGACGGCAATGTTATCGAAGGAAATGAGGAAGTAACCCAAGATAACTGGACCAAAGGAATTTACGGACAAATTAATAATGCTTCTTGTGACAATACATTCACAAAGAAGGTGAAAAAGGAAATGCGTCTGTCCGAACCTCTGGATGCAGGTATTATCACTACTCATAGTGCAAAACAAGCTTATGAACTCGTATTGGACCAAGCCGGATGCTCCAGGCAACGGGATGCCATTGATATACGTGTGATAGAAGAAACCAGAAACGGTATGGCTACCTATATCGGTAGTGTGACAAAAGGAGCGGAAAGTGTTCCCGGCCTGATAGACTTGCCGGCAGATGTGAAACCGGAAGGAACCACCAGCCCCTGGCCTGCATTGAGCGATGGCGGCATTACAGCCGATGAACTGCGGGATGCTGATGGCGATGGCATACCCGATGTCTGGGAAACGGCCCATGGACTGAATCCGGAAGAGGTTTCCGACGGCATTGCCACTACATTGAGTAAAGAAGGTTATACCAATCTGGAAGTTTATCTGAACGGTCTGGTAAAGTAAAATTCAAACCAATTATTAAATATATTAAGTATGAAGAAGATAATTCTTACAGCATTATTTATGGGCATTTTATTAGGAGGTCATGCCCGGAATACTGCATCGCCATTTCAGGCTGTAGTGGCCCAGGATGGTAGTGGTGACTACACAAGCATTCAGGCTGCTATTGATGCAGTACCCGACAACCGGCAAGAGCCGTGGTTGATTTTCGTAAAGAACGGTTCGTACAGGGAACACGTGGTAATACCCGAAACCAAAACGTATGTCCACCTAATCGGTCAGGACAAGGATAAAACCATCATTCATCATCTCCTGAATGTAGGTGGAAAGCCTGAAGAAGGTACAGAACCGGCAAAGACGGCTTTTTGGAAACATTCGGTTCATAATCCTTCTTCCGAAGTCTATAAGTTTGAGGGGAGCGTTGTTAAGGTGAAAGCCGATCATTTCTATACAGAGAATATCTCTTATGTGAACGATTGGGGGGTAGAGAGCCAGAATGGTCCACAGGCATTGGCTATGAGCAGCCAGGCAGATTGTGCAGCGTTCAATAACTGCATTTTCCGTTCTTTTCAGGACACCTGGATGACTTCTACCAATGATTCTCACCGCCACTATGTGAAAGACTGCTGGATTGAAGGTGCAGTCGATTACTTTTATGGCGGGGGAGATGCTTTACTTGAAAACTGTACATTATATAATGTACGTAGCGGTTCTGTAATTGTCGCTCCTTGTCATAAGGATGCAAAGTTCGGATATATTTTCCGTGATTGCATTGTGGATGGCAATGCCTCTGCTGCCGACGGTAAACAGAAGTTGGGACGTCCTTGGCACAACTCGCCGCGTGCTGTCTATATACATACCACTATGCGTATTCCCCTTGCTCCCGAGGGTTGGACCAATATGGGAGCTATTCCCGGACTATTTGCAGAGTATGATAGTCGTGATGCCGAAGGTAATGTACTCGACTTGAGCCTACGCAAAACAGAATATGACGGACGTGGACCGAATAACCCGCCGAAAGGCTCTTGTCGTGCTACCGTTACCAAAGAGGAGGCGGATAGCTATGTATACGAACGTATCATTCCGGGTAATGACGGATGGGATCCTCGTACAATGATGGAAAAACTACCGGCTCCGCAGAATCTGAAAAAACAAGGAACGAAGATTACTTGGAAAGCTGTATCCGATGCTGCCGGTTATATCATTTTCGACAATGACCAGGTAGTAGGTTTTGCCCAAAAGCCGGTTTTCGAAACAGGATCCGTGATGAAAGGAAATTTAAAAGTACGTGCAGTCAATCGTTATGGTTCATTAGGACTTGAGAGTGCTCTTTAAGTTAATGAATTGTAATGGCACTATAACACATTGACATTTTTTGCATGTGGGATCCCGGGCTTGTGAAAGTCTGGGATTTTTTGTGTAACCCCCTTGTATTTATTGGTATAACAGATATTTTCCTCTTTTTCCGATAGTTTTTACTCCTCTCTCCACCTGCAAATTATCACTTTTGCAACAGGAAAAAATATGTGAAACTAAATCCTTTATTAATGTGAAACAAAAATCTGTAGAAATGAAAAACAAGTGTTTTGTATGGCTAATGGCTATACTGCTAATGGTTCCTATCGGACTGTCTGCACAAGAGATTACTGTTAAAGGTAATGTGACAGACTCCACGGGAGAAGGTGTTATCGGTGCATCCGTTGTAGAAAAGGGTAATGCCGGTAACGGAACAATTACCGATATAAACGGTGATTTTACTCTGAAGGTCAGTGGCAAAGGTAAGAAACTGGTTGTCTCATATATAGGTATGCAGACCCAGGAGATAGATGCCATTGCCGGGAAGATACTGAGTATTAAGCTTCAGGACGACTCTAAAATGTTGGATGAAGTAGTTGTTGTAGGTTACGGTACGATGAAGAAGAAAGACCTGACAGGTTCTGTTTCTTCTATGAACGACAAGGTACTGAAAGATATCCCTGTAACTTCTGCCTTGCAGGCTATGAGCGGACATCTGGCAGGTGTGAACGTAACGGTAACGGACGGTTCTCCCGATGCTGAAATCAAAGTACGTGTACGTGGTGGTGGTTCTATTACTCAGGATAATTCTCCGCTTTATATCGTAGATGGTTTTATCGTGAAGAATATTAATGATATTCCTCCCGGTGATATCCAGGATATCAGTGTATTGAAAGATGCTTCTTCTACGGCAATCTATGGTGCCAAGGGTGCTAATGGTGTGGTTCTGGTGACTACTAAGAGTGGCAAAGCCGGTAAGACAGTGGTAGATGTGAACTCTTATGTTGGTATAAAGAAGACTTATAATCTGACGGATGTCCTTTCTCCTTATGAATATGTATATTATCAGAAGGAAATCGATTCGAGCCCGAATGTATCCAGTGCAGGCTTCTATAGCATGTATGGTATGTGGGATGATATAGACCTTTACAAATACCGTGAAGGTATCGACTGGCAGGATCAGCTTTACGGCAATACCGGCGTACAGAAGAATTTCAATGTATCGCTTTCGGGGGGTACGGAAACCATGCGCTACAATATCAGTTATACACGTGATGATGAAGATTACATCATGTTGAACTCTAACTATGTACGTGATAACTTCAACATTAAGCTGAATAAATCTTTTGGTAAAGTCATTGATCTGGACGTTACAGCCCGTACCACGAATACGGTAATTGATGGTCCCGATGTTTCCGGTGGCCGTAAGCTCCGTGATGGTGTCAAGTATGCTCCGATAAAGAGTATAACTACTTTGTCTATGGAGAATCTGGTGGGTACCAGCGAGGAACTTGACTGGGCAGAATCTGCCAGTATGTTGAATGACCCGATTTACAACATTACCAATGAGTTTAAGAAGCAGTACTCATTTGTTAATTCTTATAATGTCGGTTTGACATTCCATATCATCAAAGGTTTGGATTATCGCGTTCAGGGTAGTTACTCTTACGAGAAAGCACATACGGATAATATCTGGTTGAAGAAGACCGGTGAATCTAATGCTAATGGTGGACAGCCCGTTGCCAAACGTGAATATACTGATGGTTACCGTTTCACGATACAGAATCATCTGACGTATGACTTTACGGTTGCAAAAGATCACCGCTTCAATATTATGGTGGGACAGGAAATTTTCTCTGGTAAATCTGACAAGATGACCCTGCAATCCAAATTCTTCCCGAAAGACTTTACAGCAGAACAAGTATTGGCTATGTGGAATTATGGTGAACCATTGCCTACTTATAATGATATAGGTGAGCCGTCACGTACCTCTTCTTTCTTCGGTCGCCTGAACTATACGTTGAAAGACCGTTACTATCTGACTTTCACAGCTCGTGAAGATGGTACAAACGTATTTGCTCCGGGCAAACAATGGGGGTTCTTCCCTGCCGGTGCTTTGGCATGGCGTCTGTCTGAGGAGCCTTTTATGGAAGCTACTAAAAGTTGGCTTTCCAATGCTAAGCTTCGTTTAAGTTACGGACAAGTAGGTAATGCACGTGTAGGTTCTTACTGGCGTCAGCAATACAGTTTCGAAAGCTCTGCAAACAGACTCTACTATATCGGTGAGAAAGTGCAAAGTGGTTTGAAACCAACCAATACACTCCGTAACGAGAACCTGACTTGGGAAACCAAGACTTCTGCCAACATCGGTTTGGACCTGGGTTTCTTTAATGATAAAGTGAATGTGGTAATCGATGCTTATAAAGATGTAACTAAGGACTTGATTCTGGCTGTGGATATCCCGACTCATTCCGGTTACGGTACTCAATACCGCAACTTGGGACAGACTACTAACAAAGGTGTGGAGTTGACTGCTAACTGGTATGCCGTTGAAACTAAGGACTTCAACTTGTCATTGGGTTTCAATATCTCTTTCAACCGCAATACTGTTGACAAACTGGATGGTTCCGACTCTATGATTGCTACTTCCGGTTGGGGAGTAAGTATCGGTTCGGATGATTATCGTGCCATTGTAGGTAAATCCATTGGTCAGATCTATGGTTACAAACAAGATGGTTTCTATTCTTTCGATGACTTTACTTTTAACGAAGAAACGAAACGTTGGATCATTAAACCGGGTGTAGCCGATTGTAGTGATATTATTGCAACCAGCGGTAACTGGTTTGGTCCCGGACACATGAAACTGAAGAAATTGACGGATGATGGCTCTGATAAAGTCACTACGAATGACCGTACCGTGATTGGTAATGCCATGCCGAAACATACCGGTGGTTTCAATATCAATGCGGACTATAAAGGCATCGATTTTGGTGTACAGTTCAACTGGAGTTATGGTAATGATATCCTGAATGCCAATAAAATAGATAATACTACGTATGCAGGTTCCAAAAAGTATCAGAATCTGAGTAGCGATATGGCTTTGGGTAAGCGCTTTACCACTATCGATCCTGAAACCGGCTACAATATCATGTATGGTGAATATGCGAATCCGGCACGTTTGCAGGAAATCAACCAGAATGCTACGATCTGGCATCCGTTGATGAACTCCACGGTCATGACGGACTATGCAATCGAAGACGGTTCATTCCTTCGCCTGAGTAATCTTACAATCGGTTATACTTTACCGAAGGCTTGGACTAAGAAGTTCCTGGTTGAGAAGTTGCGTGTGTACTTCACTGGTTACAACCTGCATTGCTGGACAAAGTATTCCGGACAAGATCCTGAGGTAGATACCCGCCGTAGCACTCCATTGACTCCGGGTGTTGACTACTCTGCTTACCCGAAAGCTCATTCATTCTTATTTGGTATTAACCTGACACTCTAAAAAAACTAATGATCATGAAGAAATTATATATATTAACTTTGGCAGCTGCCATGCTGATCACTACTTCATGTGATGATTTCCTGGCAACTGACACCCCCTCCAAACAAAGTAACACAAATGTGTTCAATACCGAGGCTATGGCCGAGGCTGCCCTGATGGGAGTTTATGCTACCATGTCCGATACGTATGTTTACGGACAGAAAATTTCTGTGAACTGGCAGAATATCAGTGATACGGAGACTTGTAATCTTTATCTGACTAACTATAAAGAAGTAAACAGCGACTATGGTCAGAACCACTATTATGGTAATTCCGGTAACTCTACCACTCGTTGGAATAATATCTTCCGTTTTGCAGAACTTGCTTCCGCTGCCGTAGAAGGAATGCGTGAAGGTGAATTACTGAAGACAAACCCGACTGTCGGCAAGCCGTTACTGGGTGAAGCTTTGACTCTGAGAGCATTGGCTTATTTTGAATTGGTGCGTATCTATGGAGATATTCCTTATAAGAAAACAACTTCCAATTCTGACCTTTCCAATGTATATATCGGTAAGATCGACCGTGATACTGTATACTCCGATCTTGTGAAGAACTTGCAGGAAGCCATCGAATATCTGCCTTGGTTAGGTAGTGGTAAAGCTTCTACAGCGGAACGTATCAGCAAAGGTTTTGCTAAAGGTCTGTTGGCACGTGTGGCCTTGTTCGCAGGTGGCTGGTCACTGCGTGATGGTAATCAATTCCCGGATATGCAGCTGGAGAAACATCCTACCATCCCCGAAATGAACGGATATTATGTAGGTCGCGTGAAGAACTACAAAGAGTACTATGAAATAGCAGCTAAACAGTGTGCTGAAATCCTGGGTGATCCTGAGAATCCGCATCAATTGGACCCTGACTTTGAGAATATCTGGAAAACAGTAAATCATCTGGATCAGAATCCTTATAATGAAAACCTTTATGAAGTTGGTTTAGGTGTAGGTAATACCGGTGACGTGGGTACTCTGATGGGTTGGGAAGTTCAACAAGGTTCTATGTACGGACAGCAAGGTATGGGTAGTAGCTATGTTACTTCTACAATTTATTACTTCTATTCTTTCGGCAAGACGGATAAACGCCGTGACGTAACGTTGACTTTCGGTCGCTGGCGTAAAGAGAATTATGAGGATCTCAGTCTGAATGCTACGAATGTGCACTATGCTAAATGGCGTATGTACTGGACCAGCGAAACCTATCGTGCGCTCCACTTGGCTGCTGCCGGTCGTGTGGCTACCGGTATCAACTGGATTGTAATGCGTTATTCGGATATTTATCTGATGTTTGCTGAGGCTATGAATGAGCTTTACGGACCGGATCATCAGAATACAACGGCAGGTATGACTGCCCGTCAGGCTCTGGAAAAAGTACGTGAACGTGCATTTGGTTCCGGTTCTTCTGAAATTGCGAAGTATGATTCTGACTTCTTCAATGCTATTGTGAATGAACGTGCTTGGGAATTTGGTGGTGAAGGTGTACGTAAAATGGACCTGATTCGTTGGGGACTGCTGGATAATAAGATTGAAGCTATGAAAGAAAGTCTTTGCCTGATGCTTGATAACCAACATCCGGTGACCATCTTTGATAAGACTTATCAGCCTTCGGATTTCCCGACTGTATTGTACTATAAGATGCGGACAGATGATAAGCTGTATGTGGATTATTCATCACCTAATTATTATCAGGAACTGGGTACGGCTCCTGCAGGTTATGAAAAGATAGACTGGTTCCCGAAAACTTATGCGAAACCTGAAACCGGGTCAGGTACTACTTATCGTGACGAACTTGCCAAAATTCTGGTAATGGCTACCGGTATCAATGCATCTTACGACTATAGTGCATTACTTGGAAAACTGAAGAATGGTGGTGAGATTGGTGATATGTTGAAACAATATCCTATTGGCAATGGTACTTGTAACTATCGTCATCCTTATGCTATCTATGATACGGATATTTATCAGTCCAAGGGCTTTTTGGTAAATTCCTATGGTTATTAATAAACGGACAACAGAATTAAAAAATGAAGATTATGAAACTTAAAAGCATATTCGCATCCCTTGTTATGGCAGCCGCACTCTTTTCTTCGTGCGACCGTGACGTAAACGATTGGGAAGTGGCTACCGGTGAGAACCGTTTGTTTAAGCCTTTGATTTTCGAGGCAAGTACGTTGAAGCCTACTTCCATTCAGATTAAACACACCAGAGTGGTTGACGCAGCCAACTATGTATTTGAATTCAGTAAAGATGCCGACTTTGCAACGATTGAAAAATCTGTTGTTATTCTGGCTGATACTCTGACTCCGTTTGCAGATTCAAATACAGCGATGAAAGTAGAATACCGTACTTGGTTTGAAGGGCTTGATGGTACTACCAATTATTGGGTGCGTATGCATGCTGAAAATGCAGATGCATCATTAAAGTCAAAGTTGAGCTCATTTACCTTTACCACTCCGGCGGAACAAATATTCAGGAGTTACAGACCTACAGTTAATAGCCTGACTTTCCTTTGGGAAGAGACAGATCGGGTTACGAATCTTGTATTGATGAATGAAGATAGTACAGTCGTTGAAAACCGTGCGTTGACTACTGCTGAGATACAAAATGCTGCTGCTACATTTGAAGGTCTGGATATGGGAGTACCTTATATTGCTCAGATTTTCTACAATGAAGTATTGCGTGGAACACTGAATACGAAAACTTCAGGTTCGTCCGGCAGTCTTATTTTTAATATCAATATTCCTGGTATTACTGCTGAGGATATATCAACGGCTTTGGCGGGGCATGCTGCTGAAGGAACTAAAAAAGTTACTGTGAATTTTGCATCTGGTATGGAATTTAATATGGAGGGAACCATTACAATTCCAACGGGTATACAGGATATTAGCTTTGTTGGTTCGGAAAATGCAAGTGGCAAGTTGTCTCAATTGAATAAAGTTTATTTTGCTATCGAAAGCGAAGTGAATGATGTTAATTTTGAATACCTCAGCATGAACTCCGATGGTGGATTTATGTTTCAGGTAGGTGCGCAGAAGTTCCACGATATTATTTTTGAAGGCTGTGAAGTGAAACAAGTTAATTCTGCTGTCCGTCTCCATAGTGGTGCAGAAGGTAATAGCGTTAACTTCAATAACTGTTGGGTATCGAACACTGGTGGCTGGAGTTTCCTCAACGTAGGTTCAGGCTGTACAATTCCTGCTATCAATGTTACGAATAGTACATTGACTGAATTCAATACCCGTATTGCCGATATACGTGTGAAGACTGATATCAAATTCAAGAATGTGACTTTGGTAAATATAGCAGAGAAGATGACTCACCTTTGGTTACTTGACAACAACTCCAAACCGACTGTGACTATTGAAAACTGTATTTTTGCCGGTCCTAATGGTGGTCAGAAGCTACACTCTACGAATGGTAATTATAGCAATGTTACTATTTCCTATGGTGGCTCTTACAAGACCAATGATTTAATAGAAGATTCTCGTCCGCTGGATGATATTACGGTTGTAAACCTGGATATCTATGGCTTGTTTGTGGATCCTGCCAATGGCGATTTCCACATCAAACAAGGTGCTGGATTTGCAGGAACCGGAGTGGCGGGAGACCCGAGATGGTTTTAATAAGTAGGTATTAGATTTAGGATAAGATTCTCTCAAAAAGGAAGAGGTTGTGTCAAAACTCTGGCACAACCTTTTTCTATAATTTATAGTCCTGTTATCTTTTCTTTTGGCTATGCCGCTTTTTTCTCATTCATTTGGTAACAAGTTACTATATTCCCGTTGTATCGGGTTATAAATAGCCCAATAAATATAGATTTAGCAAATGTAATGAGCTCCTTTCCTGCTTTTCTCAGTTTTGCACACATCTTTTTGATATTAAAAGCTATGGTAAAGAAGGCAACGTCCATTGTCACCTTGTCTTCTCCCACATGCCGGAACCTCCTGTATGCCATGTTGTATTTCATTTGTCCGAAAACAGCTTCCGGTTCTATACACCGCCTTTCCCTATGCCTGACTCCTTCTTCTGAGACTAGCCTTTCCCGTGCCTGCCGTTTGTATTGGTTTAACCGGTGGTTGACTTCTATAATACGGTTTCCCAGTACTTTAAAACAACTTCCATGCAAAGGACAGCCTTCGCATCTTTGTGCTTTATACCGGGCACTTTCGGTGATGTATCCGCTCGCTGTTTTGTCACGTCTGGTTCCTATACGGTTCATATGTTGCCCCATTGGACAAACGTAAGAATCCTCCCCCGCATTGTAATGGAGACTTTCCGCATGGAACGGGTTGGGAGTATAACGGGGACGCTGCTCTTTATGGAAGTAATTGTACTTGACAAAGGTCTTTATCCCGTTTTCCTGCATGAACCGGTAATTTTCTTCCGAGCCGTAACCGGAGTCTGCCACACTGATACCCGATAAGCGGTTATAGCGGGCTGGAAGGAGTGGAAGAAAGTGATAGCAGACGAAGTTGAGGTTTTTGGAAAAGAACTTCCCCCTCTGTTTTGAAACTCATAAAATTCAAGTTAGCAAATAGAATCGCGATATGCCAACGAATAAGAATGCAACCATACGATACCAATCATGAGACAAGTGCTTCTAAGATCATCGCCACCGATACTATATTGATACGTGAGTTCGGGATAAGAAAAAACTTTTAAAGGAACTTTTTTATCCCGAACTCACGCTTATATAAAAGCAGGGCATGAGAAAGACATTATCCCCATCCATACATCACGATGTTTCAGATGTAAGATTACTAATCCTTCAAACACAAGATTACCAAGAAACACGCCATCTTGTGCATAACGCCAACTATCGGCCCGGACATCTCCTCATAAGTCAGGACACCGAAAGGGACAGATTTAAAAGCATGCGGGCGCTTTCGTGATGTGATAATATTTAGGCGCGTATTACGCGGAACAATACGGATTCTATAATTAAATCCGAGGTTCCGCGCAATTCGCGCCTAAAGGAAAGTATCAAGGGAGTTTCTTCTGACACCCTCTACAGCTTGGTTCTACCTTCCGTCTTTAATCAGTGCTACACAGATTGCAGATTCCACAGGAAAGGCAGAGTCGATGTCGGCATATTAGTAACCGGGGTTCTGCTCCAATTGGTCGTTGACCAAGAGGTCGTCAGCCGGTATGGGCCACAAATAGTTCTTTTGGGGGGCGAACGACATCTTATAGAAAGTCACGATATAGCCGGCCTCTTCCATCGGAGACAAATCGGGAAGTCCGTCTTCGTCAATATCAGGGATGCCTCCTATCGGATAGTTGCCCTCGTCCCAGTTTTTCAAAAGCTTCATAAATTCGTCAGACAATTGCGTATTCGACTCGCTGCCTGTCAGTCCGTTCCAATTGGTCGAGCCGGACCATGCACGATCCAAGTAATACATGGATTTGTTATGCGACTTCTCGGCTACTCTCCAACGCAGCAAATCGCGATACCGAACACTTTCGAATGTAAACTCCGCACGACGGTCCATCCGTATGATACGGCGGAGTGCTGCTTGCGAAGCGACCTTGACTCTGGGGTAGTCAATACCTGTATTTCGATAAGCACGCTCCCGGATCAAGTTGATAGTCTTGTCCAAATCTTCTTGCGTACACGTCCCCATCTCATTCTTAGCCTCCAAGTAAGTCATAAGAACTTCGGCATAACGCAGGTAGGGATGGCAATTGTCTGAGACGCCGCCATACTTGTTATAGTCTTTCCACTCCTCTTTCACAAATTTGCGGATTACTAAACCATTGTATGCGGCATGCTGGTTAGAGGCTTTCGAATCGCTGCTCAGAACCATTTTGCCAGTAGCCACCTCGTAGACTTTATTGGCGTAAGGGCTGGGGTTGTATTCATATCCCAGCATAACGTAGTCCGGATATTTCTCGGGGAATGTGCCATCTTTCTTCGAGGCCTCATATTCAGCATAATCTTCCGAATACTTCGTCTTATACGGCTGAATGGTCATTGCCAATCGGGGATCACGGTTGGCAAACGGGTCTTTAGGATTATAGAGCGGCGATTCGTCGATAGGCAATCCGTCTATGCAGGTATAAGCGCATAGCAATTCCAAAGAAGGGCTTTTTCCGGCAGTTCCACTGACCTTACGTATGATTGTATTTCGGATGTCGGTAAAAAGACCGAATCCTTTCTTAAGAGCCAGGTTTCCCTTGAAATAGAACATCAGTTCTTTCGACTTGTCTGCCTTAAACAAATCGAGATAATTGTCGTGCAACTCGTACACATTCAAGTCCATACATTGCTTAGCAGCATCTGCAGCAGTCTGCCAGTCTTGATGGAACAGGGCAAAACGCGCCTTAAAGCCAAGTGCAGCACCTTTAGTCGGTCTGAGCTGTCCGGTTATCGTGGCCGGCAAGTATTCGATGGCCTTATCGAAACATTCATAAGCATATTCAAGCACCTTTTCCTTAGGAGAACGGGCAGCATGGTATGCTTCATTCAGGCTCATGTTGTTATTGAGAATGCAGTCACCATAATATGCAGTCAGCTCACCGTAAGCAAAGCCCAGCATAAAATAGGCTTCGCCTTTGTATTGGTTCACTTTGGCTTCTCTCAGCCCCGATGCACTGCCTTTATCCAGTGCATTGACGATTTTGTTTGCACGCGCAATTGCTTTGTAGAGCACGTTCCATCTGCTGACAGAGGTTTTCCATTGCGAAGTAACTGTTCCAATAGTGATTTCATTTGACGCACCACGGTTCAGAACGTCATCGTCCCAATCAATACCATCGATAGGGAAAAAGTCCGGTCGCCACAAATCATTCAAGGCCATTTCTATTTCCGTGGCATCGTGGTACCAGTTTTCACTTGACCCTTCAGACAAAGGATTCAAATCTAAATCAGCGCAAGCTGTCAGGCCAACGGCCATTGTCATGACCAATATCTTTTTATGCAATTTTTTCATGATTTCTTAGATATTAAAATGAAACATTCAAGCCGAATATAAATGAAGAGGTTATTAAATCGTTGCCATAGCTGGTCCACTCAGGATCATACCCTTTAGGATGGTTAGAGAATGCCGGCAAATCATTAACGCTAAAGTAAGCTCTCAGTTTGCTTACATTAAACTTCTGAGTCAGCTGCTTGGGGAAAGTATAACCAAGGGTTATATTCTTTATACGCATGTAAGCCCCATTAAATAAGTAGAAATCACTGGTTGCGTAAATATTTGTATCATTCGTTGTCAGTTTCGGATATTTAGCCTTGGCATTCTCTGCATCGGTAGCATTAGGGCTCCAATGGCTCTCAATTAAATTAAGCGGACAAGCGTATGCCTGATATTTAAAGGGAGTGACGGGCCATGACCAATAAGAAAGTATATGCCCGATGCCTTGAAATGCCAGATTGAAGTCAATGCCTTTCCATTCGGCCCATATAGAACCACCGTATTGCAGTTCGGGTAATGAATTACCCAGTCTCACCCGGTCGCTGGAAGCGGTTATCTTGTTATCGCCATCAATGTCTTGATAACGGATGTTACCCTCTTTGTCATTGTTAGTGAGCACAGCTATCTTCTTTCCATCGGCATCATACATAGCATCTGCATTCAGGATAATGCCTAAGCTCTTATAACCGTACCATTCATTGTAATAAGAACCTTCCTCGGTTATCTTACCGGAACCGATATTCTGTCTGTCGGCCATATATCCCATCTTAGAACGATAGTCGGACAGGTTGAAGCTTACTCCATACTTGAAATCATCAATATGGTCGCTCCACGACAATTCAAAGTCCCAGCCTCTGGTGTGCATATCAGCAGCATTGTTCTGCGGTGCATTGTATCCGAAATAAGAAGGGAATCCTACTTGCATCAGCATATCGGTGGTTTTCTTGTAATAGTAATCGAAAGAACCACGCAAGCGGCTATCCAATAATCCGAAATCCACGCCAACTCCATAAGTGGTGGTGGTTTCCCATGTCAAATCATCGAAAGCATATTCAGACTGATAGGCTGTTTGAACAACATCGGACACACCCGTAGAGGTGTTGGGAAGATAACCTGTTCCGAAAGCCAACTTAGCTTGATAAGGGAATTCAGAACCGATACGCTCATTTCCCAATTGACCGATAGAGCCACGCAGCTTCAAGTAGTCTACAACTTTTTTGTTGAACCAAGATTCCTCAGAAACAATCCATCCGGCACTTACCGACGGGAACGTTCCCCAACGATGACCTTTTGCAAAGCGTGAAGAACCGTCGGAACGGACATTGGCTTGCAGCATGTAGCGATTTGCCCATGAATACATGATACGTCCAAACACAGAGCGGTAAGCATTGTGTCCGGCACTGCCACTATTAAACTGATAATCTTTAGGACCTAAATCCAAGTAAGGATAGTTATTCAAAGTATAATTGGTACGTGAAGCACCCAGATTCTCCCACTTGTATGCATAGTCTTCATAACCGGCCATCACTCCGATGGAATGTTTCTTGATATCCAGTTTGTAATTGGCATAGAGCTGTTTTGTCAAGCTATGGTTGTGGTTGCGCGATTCGCTCAGGTTAGTAGTCGCATTGTCCTTTCCCGGAATAGTTTCACCGGAAATGGTGTACACATCGTATCGTTTAGTATGACTCTTCCCAATTGCAAAAGAATAGTTCGGAGCAAGGATGGCCGTCAATGTCAGCCCCTTGACCGGCTTAATGTCCAATTGGATTTTACCACTTATACGATAATTCTTGCTGATAGAGGTTCCTCCCAATTCTTGCTTTGCGATAGGATTATCTCCATCCTTGCCATCGGCAAAAGTGCCGTCGCTCCAATAAACATTGTAAATAGGAGCACGCTCCATCAGCTCGGATATGGAAGCATGAGATTTTTCGGAGTTCCCATACACCATGTTCAAGTCTACATTGGCATGAATCCACTTGTTTATGGAGTAATCGTTATTGGTACGGATATTAATCCGCTCGTAGTCTTTGTTCTTAAAAAGCGATTCAGAGCTATAATATCCCAAGTTGAAGTTACTTTTCAGTTTGTCAGTTCCTCCACTCAACGACAACGAATGGCGATGGTGTGATGTATGGCTTTTAAGTCCGAGTCCCATAAAATCCGTATCGGCATATCTGTCTGGGTCTTCAGCACGTAATTGCGCATAGTTGTCTATCATTTCTTTCGAATAGATAGAGTAAGGAGAAGAAGCGCCATCATTGTATGTCATTTCATTCAAGCCAGTCATCCATTGAACCGAATTAGCAAATTCGGGCACTTCTGTCGGCTTATCTATTCCATATTCTCCATTATATGACAGATGGAATTCTTTATTCTTGGCACGCTTTGTTGTAACCAGCACAACACCTGCGGCAGCACGAGAACCATAGATTGCTGCAGATGCCGCATCTTTAAGAACCTGAATGTCTTTCACGTTTTCCGGTGCCACATCGCCCAAGTTTCCGGGTACTCCATCAATAATGACCAAGGGGTCGTTGGTAGAAAGAGTCGTAATACCACGTACACGTATCGTGGCTCCGGAACCTGGGTCGCCGCTTGACCTTGTTATCTGCACACCGGCCATCTGTCCTTGCAATTGTGACGACAGCTGAGGAGTGTTGTTCATACGCAATTTCTCACCGCCCAATGAAGACGTAGAGCCTGTCAAGTCCATTTTGCGGGCACTACCGTAGCCGATTACCACAACTTCCTCCAGCGCTTCGGTATCTTCTTGCATGACAACTTCGTATGAGTTACTATTGCCTATCGCCACTTCGGTAGACTTATAACCTATGTAAGTGACAATAAGGGTAGCTTTTGGGTTGCTTACAGACAATGTAAAATTTCCATCCGTATCGGAGATAACACCGTTAGTAGTACCTTTCTCTATAATATTTGCACCGATAATAGGCCCGAAAGAATCTTTTACGACACCTTTTATGGTGCGCTTGGCTTGCTGTTGGCTATCGTTTGTCGAAGCTCCGTTGCGAGAGAGCACAATGTAGCCGCCTTCTATCTTATAGGATACTTCATCACCGAACAAATCCTTGAGCACCTCCTCTAAAGTGGAATTTTTGGTGTTGATGCTTACTGTTTTGTCTACGTTTACGTTCTTGTTGTAAATGAATAACAAGTCTGTCTGTTTTTCAATGTCACTCATTACACTCTCCACCTTGACATTGCGTTTGTTCAAGGTGATGCGCAAGTCCTGCAGGTCCATTGTTACTGCTTGTAGACTCAAGGGGCACGAAACCAAGAACATCGCTGCCATTTTCAGCAGGTGTGGTACGCTGGTTTTTCTTTTTCTCATGATGTAAAGTTTAAAAGTTTTTTAGTATTAGTATGTTATGTTTGTAGGTATATATATTATATTTAAGGTGTGATGTCATAGGTATTAAAAAGTTTTTAGGGTTATTATTGAATGATTATCGTATCGTTGTTTTTATATTCGAAAGAGAACTTAGCGTCTTGCTGAAGTGCTTTTAGCACAGCTTCTATGGTATCCGATATGCGGAACTTTCCACTGCATGAGTAATGGTCGAGTTTAGGGTTGTTTATAATAATTCGTATGCCGTAGTTCTTTTCCATTTTTCTCATCAGATCTTTAAACGAAGTGTTGCGAAACGTGATGATTCCCTCTTTCCAGCTATACGCATCAAAGTTGCTAATGGGACTCACTTTAAGCTGCCCGTCACACAACGTTGCCGAGTTGTTAGGAGTGAGCGTCACAATCTGGTCGGGGTTCTCTGAATCGGTGACCTTAACGCTTCCTTGCATAAGGGCGGTAGAAAATTCGTCATCCTCATAGGATTCTACGTTGAACTGCGTGCCCAGCACCTCTACTTCGCAACGGCCGGTGTTCACTATGAATTTTTTGTTGCCCTGCTTCGTGACATTGAAGAAAGCTTCCCCTTTCAGCCAAACTTCACGTTTTTTGCCATTGAAGCTTGTAGGATATGTTAGTTCGGAGCGGGCATTGAGCCAGATGTGCGTACCATCAGACAAGGTCATTTCCACACGTTGCCCGGTTGGCACCTTGATGGTATTGAAAACCATTTCATCGGTGGCGAAATGGCTCCATAAGGCCGGGCCTGCCAAGACACAAATCAGAATCACTGCTGCTGCAGCAACGGTTTGGCTCCAACTCCAGATAAACGTTTTACGCGCTGAGGGCTTATTGGCCGTGGCCTTCTTGCTCAATTGGAGCGCATCGTAAAAGGTGCGTTCCCTGAAGAAAGCTTTTCGGTTGGCCTGGTCGGCATTGACCCATTGGCGAATGGAAGCCAACTCTTGGTCGGTTGCCTTGCCACGAAACATCTTATGTAGGAGTTCTTGTTCCATATATAGTTATATCACTATTATGAGGACGAATGAATGAGGGAATACCCTAAACACGGAATCCGCTTTTTTTTAAATTAATTGTCCTACCTCTACAAGTCTACTCCTTAGCTGCTTGATGTCCACATTATGTACATCGGGTTTCTTGGAACGGACAATCTGTGCGGCGGCTGTTCCTGCTGCTTCACCAGTCACCAGCGAGGGAGGCATCACACGCAGGCTACCGTAGGCGTAAGGGTCGGTTGATATGCAACGGCCTGCCACTAACACATTTTCCAGTTTCACCGGAGTCAGACTGCTGAAAGGAATCCCGTGCGACTCTCCTTTTTTATAACGAGGAAAATGCTTGGCGTCTTTCTTATGGACATCAATATAATAATTGTTGCGTCCAATGCCATCGGCAAACTCCTTGCGTTCCAACCAATCGTCTAAGGTAAAAGTATAATCGCACTTTATCCGGCGGCTTTCACGAATCCCCATCAAGCTTCCGGTAGTGTTCAAGTGTGAGGCGCCAAAGGTTTTAGGCTCAAACTCTCTAAGCCCCTGATGCAATTGTTGAGCTACTTTGCGGCCTTTCAGCATAGCCTGCGACAACGACTCCGGATTGGTGCTATCTACAGTGACATGTCCGGCATTGAATCCTACGATAGCAGGTCCCACCAGCTTGTCGTTCATGTGCGCATCCTTGACCAAGGGATATTTAGGATTTCCATGAATGGAGTGCACAGGCGAATCTTTTCGGTTAGAGTGTACGCTACCTATCAGAGAGTATTCATAAGGGTCGATGTTCGATACGGTAAAACAGAGTGTACCGTCCTGCACTTCACCGTTTTCATCCCCTTTAAGATAGTCGGCTCCCGCCCAAGTTGCCAAATCGCCGTCACCGGTGCAGTCTATGAACACTTTAGCCTTGCAGGCTGTAAGGCCGGCCTTGTTGGCCACAATGATTGCGTCCACCACTCCGTCTTGTTTCATTTCGACAGCAGCCATGGTCGTAAAGAAGAGCACGTGTACACCGGCTTGGGTCACTAAGTCATCGTACACGACCTTGAGGTACTCGCTATTGATGGGCACCCAGTCATTGTAGCGGACGTGGGGCACACCTTTGCGGGATTCCATGAATACTTTTTCGGCTATACCTTTATATATAATACGGTTCCCATCGGTAAAAGGACACCAAGCATTCAGCAAGCCAGAGGTTCCCATGCCTCCCAAAGCTCCGGTTCCTTCAATCAGCAGTGTGCGAGCACCATCGCGAGCGGCGGCGGCTGCGGCTGCACATCCTGATGGTCCACCTCCTACCACAATGACATCCCAGTCTGTACTTATGGGAATGCGGGCTCTGATGCTGTCTTTGTTATTGCCGCCCGGTATGGATGCTAAAGTAGGAGTCATGGCCACTGAGGCCAATCCTAACGTACTCAAGCTTTTGATAAAATTTCGTCTTTTCATGTTTTTATGGTTTTAGCATTTTCTATAAGGACGAACGAGCTTCGGAGTACCCTAACCAAACTTTGGATATTTTTTAGCGTCTGCTTGATTTTTCTTTTTTTCTCAAGTTCCTCATCAGCTTTACTTAGAGAATTATCTTTGGCCTTTCCCCTGTTTTTGCTCACCATACAGCCTGTTTACCCCTCATAAAGCAGAAAACAGCCTCATAAACATATTTCAAAGACACACTGAGCAAAATTTAAACTGCCCCTTAGAATATTTGGATTTTTTAGAAAAACAACTTACCTTTGTTTGGCTTTAACAGCACTTCGTTAAAGCCCAATTAAGTCATTGAAAACGATACGAGTTAGCTGACAAAGCTTAGTGCTGCAAGATAAATAAGCGACTAATTCCCAACATCTTTAATGGAGCCTGAACACACATTAAAGCAATGTAGTAAACAGCACTCGACCGATATAAGGGAATCGCAATTGGCGCATAGCCCATATCTGCCTTTTTAATACGCTATTGCTAAAAAGTGCTATATCATAGTTGTATGAACATTGTTAACCAATTACTTTAAACAATGGGGAAAACAAGAAATATAATGGAAATCGACCAAATTTTCATGACACACCGCGAACGCTTTGTCCGATTTGCCGATTCCTATGTTCATCACATTGAGGCTGCGGAAGACATCGTGAGCGAGAGTTTTCTACATTGTTGGGAACAACGGAACAATCTGATAGAAGTAAACGACATAGCTATGTATATGCTAGTTATAGTGAAAAACCGATGTTTGGACTATTTGCGGCGGGAGCGTGTACGGGATAGCATCACAGAAGACATGCTGAGTGACAGAGAATGGGAACTGACCATGCGCATTACCAGCCTGGAAGCCTGTGAGCCTGAAACCCTTTTAAGAAACGAAGTGCAGAAGTTAATAGACAAAGCCCTTAAGCAAATGCCAGAAAAAACGAGAAACATCTTTGTGATGAACCGTTACGAATGGAAGAGCTATCAAGACATAGCGCAAGAAACAGGACTCTCCATTAAGAGCATTGAATATCATATTAGCAAAGCCTTAAAGGTCCTTCGCCATGAATTAAAAGATTATATGCCGACATTCCTGTTTGCGCTTTACTTCTTGAACAGTTAAAGAATAGCCTACTTTCATTTAGGGTATTTGGATTCTAATTCGTCCTTATAACAAGAGCTAAGGGAGACAATCGCTGGTGTACGATGTACTCCCCATCTATTTTAATTTATTAACTAATTAGAGTGCTATGAGTAAATTCAACATGCGTTTATCAATGTTCAAATCCTTTATCAAACTCACGGGAGGAGACTATTTGCCTCAATTATCATCTTTAGGGAGCAATCATCTCTTTTTGGCCTTATGTCTGATTTTCATTTCTTTGGGAAAGAATGAGCGTGCCGTAGCGCAACAACTAAACTTTGGCCTTAACCAGAAGCAACCTTTTGAGGAAATTCCGCATTCTGAATACTCCTTTCAAACATCCTCTCGTAAAACCAAGAAACCGGTAGCAGGAAAACTCGTTGCATTAAGCAATAGAGAGTATCAACTGAATGAGGGCTGGGAACTTCTTGAAGGCTATAAAGTCCGCGAACTGCAAACATCTGTCCATGCCCCGATGTTGAATACTTCCGATTGGTATGGCGCAACTGTGCCTGGAACGGTGTTAACCACTCTTGTAGAGCAAGGGGTGTACCCCGATCCATATTGGGGATTGAACAACTTGCTTATTCCTGACACTTTATGCAGAATGGACTGGTGGTATAGAAATGTATTTACGATTCCCCAGAACAAACATGGAAATCGGCCCAAATTAATATTCAATGGAATAAACTATAGAGCAGAGGTGTGGCTGAACGGGAAACTCTTAGGCAATATCGACGGGGCATTCTGCCGTGGAATTTTTGATATAAGTTCGATTGCCAAGGTAGGAGAAGCAAATGTATTGGCAGTGCGTGTCATCCCGCCGAGCAATCCGGGTATTCCCCACGAGTCATGCAGAGCCGGAATAGGCCCAAATGGAGGAGTGTTATGTTTAGATGGTCCTACATTCATCAGCTCCGAAGGCTGGGATTGGAATCCTGCCACAAGAGATCGGAATACAGGAATCTGGCAAGATGTACGAATTGTATATGCCAATGAACTGGAACTTACCGATTCGCAAATCATCACAGATTTGCCTTTGCCTGATACCACAAAAGTCAGTTTCCTGATTCATACCAAGGTTTATAATGCCTCTACTCAACTCCAAGATGCCAAGCTGCATGTTCAAATAGGCAATGTGAAGGCTGTTCATCTTTTTAAGATAGGAGCCAAGGAGTATAAGGAGATTCATCTTACTCCCAAGCAATGCAAGGAGCTGGTTATGGAACATCCTATACTCTGGTGGCCCAACGGTTATGGCAATCAGTATTTATATAATGCAACGATTTGCCTGACCGACAATAACAACGATACCTTAGACATCCAAAAAATGCGTATTGGAGTGCGCGAAATGGAATATGAATTATCAGCCCACAACGCTAAAGGTGAAATAATGAGGATTAACTTCAACCCTACCGCGGCTTCTGAAAAGAAAATAAGACTATTTGACAATGTAGCTCGTATAAAGAGTAAAAACGGAGTGTTCGTGCCACAGCTGTTGCAACCTCTCGATGGTGAAATAGTGCGAGAGGTGGAAGATAAAGAGATGAAAGAGCACTTGGTAGTCAAAGTGAACGGTCAACGAATCTTCTGCAAAGGCGGAAACTGGGGCATGGATGATGCTATGAAAAGAGTTTCAAGAGAACGCTTGGAGCCATACTTCAAACTGCATAAAAACATGCATTATACCATGATTCGCAACTGGACGGGCGAGTCTACCGAAGAGATTTTTTATGAGCTATGCGATGAATATGGTATATTGGTATTCAACGATTTCTGGCTATCTACAGAAGGATTCAACCTGAATCCATTAGACAATACGCTTTTCATGAGGAATGTAAGAGAGGTCGTTCGCCGTTACCGAAATCATCCGTCTATCGCTTTGTGGTGTGCCCGAAATGAAGGCTTTGCCCCCAAAGAATTGGAACATTCATTGGCAGAAACTCTTGTGGAAGAAGATGGGACCAGGCACTATTTAGGCAATTCAAGGTCCTTGAACAGCGCGGGAAGCGGACCTTGGAACTATAAATTCGACCCCGCGTGGTATTATAAATCATTAGCAGGAGGCTTCCGTTCCGAAGTAGGCACTCCCTCACTGCCAACCGCCGAAACCGTTCGTGAATTCATGGCCGAAGAAGACACTTGGCCCATTAGCGATGTTTGGTTCTACCACGATTGGCACAACCGTAGCTTTGGCGAGAAGACCTTTTGTGAGCTCTATACGGAAGGAATGGATTTGAAACTCGGCAAATCGAGCTCTTTGGATGAGTTCTGCACGAAAGCACAACTCATCAATTACGAAAGCCATAGAGCCATCTTCGAAGCATGGAACAGTAAGATGTGGAGGGACGCATCAGGCATATTGCTATGGATGAGCCACTCCGCATGGCCAAGTATGGTATGGCAAAACTACAGTTCCAATGGCGAAACTGCCGGCGCATACTATGGCGCCCAGAAAGCATGCCGTCCTTTGCACATACAGATGAGTTTGGATAAGTACAATGTAGATATAATAAACACTTCGCTGAAGGAGTATAAGAACGTAACGGTCAACTTGGCCACTTACAGTAAAGAGGGCCACAAGATTAGTGCTACCACGCTAAAGGTGCCAACCATAAAGCGCAATGGACTGACGCCGGTTATCACATTTGATGAATTGGCCGGAGTCACCGACTTCCGTTGGATAAAAATTGTACTGACTGATGCAAAGGGCCACGAATTGGATGATAACGTATATTGGTTCAATCCCAATAAATGGGACGGAAAGCTGTTGTCGAATCTGCCGGAATCAAACGTCAGTATGCAGATTAAGAATGTACGATATGATGAATCAAGTTATTGCAAAGGAAAAGTCGTTGTTACCAACAAAAGTAAAGTCATAGCCTCGTTTATAGATCTGACACTTAGGGATAGTAATAGTGGAAAGGCTATACGTCCTGCTTATTTCAACGACGGCTACTTTACATTAATGCCCAATGAGAGCAAAGAAATAACATTCGAATTCCTTATCTCCGCACAAACCAAACATGTGGTAATACAGCTTAATGGGTACAATGTAGCATCAAATCAGGTAACTTTACTACAAAAAAGACAACTATGGTAAGTAGATGAAATAAAAGGATATAAAAGAGATTGTGTCAAAATGCTGGCACAACCTCTTCTGTTTAAATGCTTATTACTTACTAACCACTAATCATTTTTTCCCTTCTTTGTATTCCGAAGGTGTCATCCCCACCTGCTTCTTGAAGCATTTGCTGAAATACTTGGGATCGTTGAATCCCGTCATATATGCTACTTGTGAGAAGTTGTATTCTCCGCTATCTATCAACTGTACGGCACGTTTGATTCGGATTTCCCGTATGAAATCCACTGGTGACAGGCCGATGATAGATTTCAACTTTTGATAAAAGACGGTACGTCCCATATTCAGTTTCTGTGCAAACTCTTCGATGGTCAGGTCGGAATTATCCATTTCTTTTTCCATAACTTCCATTACCTGCTGCATGAATTGTTCATCGAATGGAGTGATTTGCGGCTGTGATGGGGATATGTCAATAGACGGTGCAGCGGGACTTTCCTGTTTTTCAGACCATTGTTTCCAGAGAATATCCTGTAACTGCTTACGTTGGTATAGCAACGATTTGATACGTGCTTTCAGATAGGTAGCACTGAAAGGCTTGGTGATATAATCGTCGATACCCTGTTCCAATCCGGAAATGCGGTCATCCAATGATGATTTGGCGGATAATAGGATAATGGGGATATGACAGATTTCCCTGTTTTCTTTAATGTTCTTCACCATATCCAGGCCATCCATTACAGGCATCATAATGTCGCTGATGATAAGATCAGGAACATGCTCTTGTGCACGTTCTAAACCTTCTTGACCGTTAGTTGCCTCAATTACTTTGTAGTTTTCCGAAAGAATAGTATGCAAAAAGCTCCGAAGCTCCGTGTTGTCTTCTACTATCAGGATGGAAATCGGATCAACTTTGTCGGTATCCATAGGCATGTCCTGGGGTACCTCATCTATTTTATTGTCGGTTTCTGTAGAAGCTCCGTCATTCAGAATGAATTCAGTGTTTTCATGAGTTTCATATATTTTCTGTCCCATTGGCAGGGTGACAATAAATTCACTACCCACTTCGGGCTGGCTCTTTACTTCAATACTACCACAATGCAACTCTATTAATTCTTTTACGAGTGACAAGCCGATGCCGGAGGAAGGTTGTAATATATTGTATTTCACTAAAGTCTCAAAGCGTTGGAAAAGCGTTTGTTGCTTCTTAGGGTCAATACCGATTCCCTCGTCAGCTACGGATACAATCAGCTTGTCTCCCTCCACATTGGCATGAACAGTAATAGACTTGTTGGCAGGCGTATATTTGAAAGCGTTGGACAACAGGTTGAAAATTATCTTCTCGAATTTATCCTGATCAATCCAGGCGGATATTATCTCCTTGTTTGTCTGTAATTGATAGTTTATATTCTTTTCTTCAGCAATAAGACGGAAATTATCCATTACCTTTTCCAGCAAGACAACCACATTGGTCTTTTCCAACAGTACTTTCATCTTCTTATTCTCTATTTTACGGAAATCCAGAATCTGGTTTACCAAGTGGAGCATACGTTCCGTATTTTTGTGTACCAATGTCAGGTGTTTACGTGCATTGGCCGATAGAGTCGTTTCATGTTCTAATACTTCGGTTACCGGACTGGCTATCAGTGTTAGCGGGGTGCGTAACTCGTGAGATATGTCAGTGAAGAAACGTAGTTTGATGTTTGCCAGTTGTTGTTCCAGGTTGATCCGGTGGCGCAGACGGTATATATAGAGAATGATATAAACGATCGTTGCAGTCGATGCTATGAATAAAATGGCATAAAGTATCCATGCCCAATAGGTCTCCCAGAATGTAGGAAGCACTATAATGGGAAGAACACGCGTACCGTTTTCCATCCATACCCCATCGCTGTTGGTGGATCGTATCTGCAGTTCATAATCTCCGGGAGGAAGGTTGATATAACTGGCAGACCGACTATTGTCTACTTCATTCCAGTTTTCTTCCAGACCTTTCAGACGATAAGCGTAACTGATGGATTGCGGATCGATGTAATCCAGCGCAGCAAACTGGAAGGTTACATTTCGTTCGGAAGGTTTCAGCTTCAATTCTTTCAGATCATCAATATCCAGATCCTGGGAAGTTCCTTGTATCTTGAGTCCGGTGAATACGATAGGAGGAACATAGCTACTTTTTTGAAGTTGCTCGGGGAATATTCTCAGGATACCGATATCTGTTCCCAGTAATAGCTGGTGATGTTGGTCTTGCACCGGAGCGGCTTCGGTGAAGTATAGATCCTGTTGCAGGTATTTCTTGTCGTAATGTTCAAAGGTCTCTTTTTCCGGATGAAAACATGCCAGTGCATTTTCTGCTATTATCCAGAGATTCCCTTTATTATCTTCTATCATAGATTCCACAAGGTCTGAGGGAAGACCGTTTTGGGTAGTGTATGTTTTGAATTCTATCTGGTCGCTTAGCAGATTTTCGGATAATATTTTATTAAGACCTCCGGTAAATGATAGGACGTAGGTATCTTTCCGGCTGTCGGTATAAATGTAGATGACATCGTTGCTGCAAAGGCTGGATACTTTATCAGGAATACGTATATTCCGGTAGAATTCAATTTGTTCTGGTTGTGTGAATTCACTGGAGAAGGTGAGTAAACCTTCCGTTGTTCCCACCAATAGTACCTGGTTTGCTTCAGTGATGTATCGTACTTTGGCAAAGCGATCTTTCGAATATCCCGTTAATTTATTGCCGCTATGCAGAAAGCGTATTTCTCCTTCCTGCGTTTCTTCAATCAGATTCAATCCGCCACCGTAACATCCTACCCAAATACGGTTTTTGCTATCCTGAAAGATGGTATAAATACTGTTGTAGCTTAAACTGTACGGATCATCTTTTTGACGGGTGAACTGACGTATTTTGAAACGATCGTTTCCTGTTCTTTCCAGACGGAAAAGTCCGTCCTGTTTGCTACCCATCCAAATGATACCTTCTTTGTCTTCCATGAAACAATAAATATTCTTGGAAAACGACACAGGATTAAGACTGATAGTTCCTTCCGGAGTCAGATAGCCCTTCAGACTACCGTCCGTCCGATATATCCTGACAGAGCCTTTTTTGGTAGATGTCCAGAGATTCTTTTCCTTATCTATAAGAAAAGCACGGGTCTCGAAGCCGGTGTCAATGGATTGCAGGTGGCAGGCGTGCGGGAAGAAAGATATTTTGGTAACATCCCAGGTATTGCAGAACCATAGGTTGCCCTGGCGGTCCAGGAAGTAGTTTAGAATGTTGGGACTATACTTCGAATTTGGATTGTCGTAATCTGTATAATAGGGTTTCAACTGGCGGTTTCTCCGGTCGTAGTAACAGAAACCACCTTGATGGGGGACCATCCACAAGGTTCCCTGTGAATCTTCGAAAATGAAATCACGGTTTACACGTTCGGCATTCGGCAGATCCTCCTTGGGAGTGATGTAGTGTTGCTTATCTTCTGTAACCAGATTATACCTTACTACTCCCGGGGTATCGGCAAACATCCATAATTCTCCGTGATGATCTTTGAATACGGATAATACTTTGGGGGAAGGTTTGGTTGAAGTACGAGGATCGATAAGTCTGTATTTGCCTTCTCCGGCAAAAAAGATATATAAACCTTCATCTGTACAAAGCCCAATACTATCTTTGCCGAGATTCTGCATGGAATTAATGGTATTAGAAGAGAGGAAAGGTGCTTCATTAAACTGTAATTGCTGTGTCTGGGGGTTATATATCACCAATTGATTGTCATCGGATATCAGATATATCTTACCATTATTTTCTTTAATGCTCTTGAATGGTATATCCGATTCAATTTTCTTTTTGCCGATGATGGATATTCCTTTATCAGTCAGGATCCACTCATCTCCTTCACTGTCCTGATGTACAGTGATAATGTGACTCCCTTTCAGATTCTTTTGTTCCGGACTGTAAAGAGTGATACCTTCTCCTTCTTTACAACTCAGTTCGTCGATTCGGAATGCTTCCTGTTCGCACAGAATCCAGCTGATACCCTTTGGTAGAGCATAAATGGTACGTACGGCATACGTTTGTTTGCTCTGGTTTTCGTAAGGACGCAGAACATCTATGAACTTCTCGCTACGTGTATCGAACAGATAAACGCGGAGATCATAAGTCTGACACCAGATGTCACAAGTCTGAGTCTGAGTGATGGAAGACAGGCGGTTGCTCGTCAGGTTGGAGCCGTCTCCCGGAAATGCTTTATAATTTTTGAAGGTATACCCGTCGAATTTATTCAGACCATTCCAGGTTGAGAACCAGATAAGCCCTTTTGAATCTTGTACGATGTTCGTTACCGTTCGCTGTGCTAATCCATTGTAAGCAGAGAAATGTCGTATCTGGCACACAGGTTGGGCAGCAGCTTTACAGGTAATGAAGAGTATAAATAGCAGTAAATAAATAGTTTGTGATAGGATGTACTTTCTCATTGTATGACTGATTGAGTTTTCTTATGCAAATATACAACAAAAACGACTATCTTCCTTAATATTCTTTAATTCCCCGGAAATTCTTCTCAGATTGCTTGTTTATATGCTTAATATTTCGATATATTTGTGATATCAAAATGATATCAATTAAATCTATAAAGTATGGAAACAAAAGAATTGAATTTCAATGGATTTAAGATGAACGGTTTCTTCGGATTATTCATTCATCTTATCGTGTTGCCCGCACTTATTTACTTCGGCTTTATCACATGTGTTCCGACGGCGATTGTGGCTGGCATCCTCTGTATTGTCTGGTGCATCATGTTTGCCGGTTATATGCAATTGGAACCGAATGAAGCCCGGGCTATGGTGTTCTTTGGCAAATATAAGGGAACATTTAAGGAAACAGGTTTCTTCTGGGTAAATCCGTTCCTGGATAAGAAGAAACTCTCTCTTCGTGCACGAAACCTCGATGTGGAACCTATTAAGGTGAACGACAAGATTGGTAATCCGGTTCTGATTGGCTTGGTGCTGGTATGGAAGCTCAAAGATACCTATAAAGCTATGTTTGAAATTGATTCACAGACCATGGCATCCTCTGCACATACCGTAACAGGCAATGCGAATCAAATTAGTATAGGCAATGCAGTTGCCAGCCGTATGAATGCCTTTGAAAACTTTGTGAAGATACAGAGTGACGCTGCCTTACGTCAGGTGGCGGGGCAATATGCTTACGATGATAACGAAGCGGATACTGAAGAGTTGACACTCCGTTCCGGTGGTGAAGAAATCAATGAGCAATTGGAACAGAAGCTGAATGAACGTCTTGCTATGGCGGGTATGGAAGTGGTGGAAGCACGTCTCAACTATCTGGCTTATGCGCCTGAAATTGCCGCGGTGATGCTTCGTCGTCAACAAGCTTCAGCTATAATCACTGCCCGTGAAAAAATAGTAGAAGGTGCTGTCTCCATGGTAAAAATGGCTTTGCATAAACTTTCAGAAGAAGAGATTGTTGAATTGGACGAAGAAAAAAAGGCGGCTATGGTCAGTAATCTATTGGTAGTACTTTGTGCGGATGAGGCTGCACAGCCGATTATAAATGCAGGTACATTAAATCATTAATTAGAATAGTATGAATTTCTCTTTTTTATATAAGTGGGCATTAGTGCTCGGCTTATTGCTGGGACATGTAGTAGCGGTTTTTGCTCAGGATGCAAATCTAAATCGTGCGGAGCATGTATATGAATTGTTTGTAGAAAATCAGGCTGATAGTATCCATGCTCTCCTGAACAAGAATTTGCAAGAAAAGTTATCTCCAGAAGTTTTTAGGGATATGTTCAAGCAGTCGGAAAAGCAGTTCGGGAAACTTCAGTCTAAAGGCGAATGGCGGAAAGAAAGCGCTGAGGGGATTACGCTCTATCATCGTGATTTGAAGTTTGAGCGTTACGACCTTCGTTTCCTGTTGTCTTTCGATGCTGATGGTGGGATGAATACGATTCGTCTAATGCCTGTGCCTGCTGCTTCTACAGCAAAGCCGGTGGTTTATAATAAAGAGAAGATGCTGGAACGGGATATAACGGTTGGAGCGGATGGCTTTAAACTACCTGGAACAATGACATTGCCTGTAGGGAAGAAAAAGGTTCCTGTGGTAATTCTCGTACATGGTTCCGGTCCGCAAGATCGTGATGAGACTGTTGGACCGAATAAACCTTTTCGTGATTTAGCCTGGGGATTGGCGGAACGTGGCATTGCAACGATCCGTTATGATAAACGCACGAAAGTCTATGGTGCCGCTTGTGTGCCGGAAGGTCGTGAAATTGATTATGACACAGAAAGTGTGGATGATGCTATAGCCATTGTTGCTTGGGTGAAGACGTTGCCGGAGGTTGATGCTGACAGTGTTTATGTGTTAGGTCATAGTTTGGGTGCCACACTTGCCCCTCGTATTGCAGAACGGGCCGACGGATTGACTGGAATTATTCTTGTTGCTGCTTTGGCCCGTCCGTTTGAAGATGCAATTGTTGAGCAGATGACCTATATTTCTTCTTTGACAGATTCTTCTGCCCGTGCCAAAGAACAGATTGCTGAAATAAAAAAGCAGGCAGATAATATAAAGAAGTTGGGTACACCGGATTTTGATGACAAACTTCCTTTGCTATTGAATGTTCCTCGTCCCTATTGGGAATTTGCTAATGCTTATAAACCTGTAGAAGTGGCATCTAAATTGACTTTACCTATGCTGATCTTACAAGGTGAGCGTGATTATCAGGTTACTATGCAGGATTTTGGCTTATGGCGTTTTGGACTTCTGCGTAATAAGAATGCTTTCTTTAAATCTTACCCTAAACTTAATCATATGTTGCAGGAAGGTAGTGGTAAGGCTACTCCATTTGAATATAACCAGGCATCACCTGTAGTGGGATATGTTATGGACGATATTGTATCATTCATCCATAACGGAAGTCTATTATGATACAAAGTCAATAGTAAATTGTTTAATTGTAAAATAGAATCGTGGCTAAAAAAGAAACTTCAACCAAAAGCTTTGTCTTGCGTGTAGATGCAGCGACTATGGATGCTATTGAAAAATGGGCAGCCGATGAGTTTCGCAGCACTAACGGACAGCTTCAGTGGATTATTGCTGAGGCTTTGCGGAAGAGTGGGCGGATGAAGAAAACTAAAAATATTCCTCCGCCTGAAGAACCGAAATCGTAATTTATAATTCATATTTCTATGTTAAATCTTGGTCCTTATTCAACAAAAGAGTTTCCTAATATCCGTGTATATCCTACCGTAATAGACCGTATACTGGAAGGTGTTGCCGTTTTATTAGCTGTTGCTGCCTGGGGGTGTGCTATATGGGTGTATACACATGCAGAAGATAAGATTGTAGCAAACTTTTCTCTGTTTGCTGCCGGATTAGGTACTTTCTGTCTTCTTTTGGTAGGTTTCTCTGCGTATCTCCCTATCCGCTGGATACGTTTTCCGGTACGTATTACGGAACGTAATGTGGCAGTGCAGTATCTTATGGCAGTTCGCATTGCCCGGATATTAAATGTTTGTTTAACTTTGCTGTTTCTTACTCTTGTCTTTAGTAAAGTTGAGGTGGAATATGGTATTCCACAAGGCCTGTGTAATATAATAACAGGAGCTGTCGGTGGTTTGCTGATATTGGTGCTTATGGTGTATTATATTTTGGCGTTTAAGTATAAATAGGGATGCTTACAGGTCTATATACCTAATTATGACTACTGTCTTCTTTCATTATACCTTGTTTTAGGGATTGCAGCATCTTCGCAAATGCCCTACTTTTGCATCATCAGATTTAATGAATTAGTTAGTCATAATTACGTAACCACTTTTATTAAGGAAAAAAGGTTCCCGTCTTCCCCGATGTGATATCGTGAAAGAGCGGGGTGCTATTGATCAACACAAACAGATAAAAATGAAGTTGGATTTAATAAGGAGGAAGATTGTGTAATGCAAGACTATTGTAGTTAAATATGCAAGAGAAAGTTATTAAATAATGGTATCTGGTATTGAGGAAAGTAGAAAGAATCATTAATTTGTAGTAGTGTTGGGAACTTTAGGAACTAATACAATAAAGATTTGAGGGTATGTCAGGAGTATTTCCTGATGTACCCTTTTTATAAGTTATCCTTAATATCTTGCAATTCTACCAATTTATTCACAATGGCGTAAATAGTCAGACCTGCCGGAGAATGTATTTGCAGTTTACGGGCAATGTTCCGGCGGTGAGTGATAACCGTATGGATGGAAAGATAAAGTTGGTCGGCAATGGCTTTGTTGGTCATGCCTTTCACGACACAGGTAATGATTTCTTTTTCTCGTTGGCTGAGTGTTTCTTGTTCACTTTCTTTTTCTTCTTCTTCGTCAGTGCACAGCAGTTGGTTTATTTTAGTGGCAATGGTTTCCGGATCATCACATATCGAGAGATGGTCATCGTATTCTTTTAATGAATTACTGTCGATCACGGAACATACAAGGGCCAGATATTTAGTTTCCACCTTCCCATTTTCTGCCTTGAATGCAGGAAGATCAAACCAACCACCAAAAGTAGGGTTGACAATCAGTATATCGGGTGTATGCAAATGTATGTAACTTTGCAAAGATTCTGGGGAAGAAACCTCTATAGGTACTACATTCAGATTAGGCAGGCGCTTCAATACTGTCGTAAGTCCGCTTCGGATGATGACAGAAGTTTCAGCGACTGCTATCTTTACAGAAACATTATTGTTCATTTTTCAATCTCCTTTCCAGTTGGGCTACAGCAGGAACAAACATATAGTCTTCTACCTGGCAGTGTGAAGCAAGGTCATGTTCGCAGTTGAAGATGTCAAAAAGAACAGCATTAAGCTTGTTGTTGTTCTCTTTTTCCGGATAATATTTAATGATGATATTTTTCAGTTCGGTCAGCTTGGATTCAATCTGATTGTGCTTGCTGGCAAAAGTTGCTATATCATAGTTTTCAGCAAGTTTACCTTCAAGCAGCTTTTCGACATAGGTGAACACGGCCTCGTTTTCATATTCCATGTGGCGGCGTACCTCTTTGGCATATTCATCGAAAAATTTCAGAATGAGATAAGCAATATTGTCCGTACCCGAACAATCGATAGATTCGATCAATTTACGACGGATAACAGGTAATTTAAAATCGAGGAAATAAGTATGTGCCCGTTTTAGGTAATCCATAAGTGCTGAGATAGAAAATACATTTTCATCTCCACTATAGGTATATTGCTCTTCGCTGATGAAATTGGCTACTGCGAGAAAGGTGCGGTAGTCTACGCCTTGTGCCTCACAAACGTCCTTTACACTCTTATCTCCAAATCCCAGGGAGAGCCCAAAGCGGCTCATAACCATTAATAAGGAGTAGTTATCACAGATAAGGTCGCTCATTTTGTCTGTGGCGCGATACTTATGCGGTTCATTCATTGCAGATTATCCTTTCTTTCTTTGTTAATTCGTGCGCAAAGTAACGACTTTTTGATGAAGATTACAATCGCTATTTGTAGGTATTTTAGTGTTTAGTCTTATTTAACGAGAAAAATTAGTTTATAAACTAAATATTTTAGTTCTTTGCGAAAAACAAATGAAGCGTTATGAAAGGATTGACTGCGAAAGAAGAAGAAATCATGGGATTTTTCTGGGAGAAAGGTCCGTTGTTTGTGAAGGAAATGCTGGCTTTTTATGAAGAGCCCAAGCCGCACTTCAATACTTTGTCCACAATTGTAAGAGGTCTGGAAGATAAAGGTTTTCTGGCGCATAAGACTTACGGTAACACGTACCAGTATTATGCTGTGCTAAACAAGGAGGATTTCAGCAAAGGAACACTGAAGAAAGTAATCAGTAAATATTTCAATAATTCGTATCTTAGCGCAGTATCTTCATTGGTAAAAGAAGAAGATATATCACTGGAAGATTTGAAGCAGCTGATTGCAGAAGTGGAGAGAGGGAAGATATAGTAACTTTAAATATCGAAGATTATGAAAAACATTGCTATAACTTGTTTAGTGTTGGTAGCTGTTTGTGCAGGCTTGCAGGCGAAGAAGGTGGTGAAAGCTCCTTATTTCATGGCAACGAGTACCAACCAAATAGAATTCCAGAAAGTGACATTAGGGAAAGATACGACATGGATAGAGGCTAAAATATATTCCAGACCGGGTGAAGGAATAAGAATAGACTCGACTGCCGTTGTACAGGTGGGGGAGAAAATGTATGCTTATCTGGGTGGCGATGGATTTTCGAAAGAGTTTTGGACAAATCTTCCGGCTTCGGGTGAGTTGGCTGTGACTTTGAAGTTTGAACCAATTCCTATGGATGCGGAAAGTCTCGACTTTTATGAAATGCCTGCAAAGAAGAGTGAAGGATGGAATATTTATGGAGTGCGTCTGGATGGTAAGAAGCCGGAAATCGGAATACCTGAGAAACTGTTGAATCAGCAATTGGATTATTCTCAGCCTTTGCCTGACCCTGATTTGAAAAATGGAAAGACGGTGATTCGCGGACAGATATTAGGTTATAATCCGGCATATGGAACTACTCTGAATTTCAATTGCAGTGACTGGTTCTTTTTTGATGTATTTGGTCAATCCCTTCCGATAGCTGAGGATGGAAGCTTTTATTATGAAACAAACTTGATGATACCGGGTGATGCTACATTGCGTGTGGGACGGAAGAGGTTTGAGATATTTTTGGTACCGGGTGGTGAGCTTGAAATAACATTTAATTTACAGGAAATTTACTGGTCAGAAAGCCGTTTGTTCGGGAAGAAAGATAGAAGACCACTGGTTTGGTTCGAGGGTACGTATGCCGGTCTGAATACTGAATTGACAAAGTATGCAGGATTGACGAGTATTTACAGTGCGGATAATTTTTATGAGAATATTTGCGGTGTCACTCCTGCCCAATATAAAAAGTATGTGACGAAGATTTACGAAAAAAATCGTGATGAAATACTAAAGAATAAGTTACTGAGTGATGCTGCACGTACATACATGATAAACAATCTGGAAATGTCGTATTTCTTTGCTATCAAGGGGTATAAAGGTACAATCAGTTATGCTCCGATGATCAGTGGAAAAAAAGGAGTGAAGCGTGCGGATATGACGGTAGGTGAGAACTATTATGATGATATTCTGAAATTGGATTTTATTCATTCTCCTTATATACGGTATGGCGGTTATCCTGATTTTGTCCGTGTTGCAACCGAGGATTTCAAAGGTAAGTTTGAACCGCAACCTATCTGGGAGGATATCTTACGTGCGAAACCTCTAGGATCTATTCTTGCTCGCTTGAAACCATTGTCGGAGAAACAGATGCTGACATTGGATAGTATATCTGAACCGGAAATCAAGAAAGCTTTGACTATCAGAAATCAGAAAGTGATGGATTTACTTGCAGAGAGTGCGAGGAAAACTGGTTACACGATCTGCCAGCTTGATACGGCAGTTACAGCGGACAGTTTGTTAGCAGTTATCACTCGTCCTTATCGTGGTAAAGTGGTTCTGATAGATATGTGGAATACTTGGTGTGGTCCTTGTATGCGAGCTATGAATAGTTTGAAACCAGTTAAAGAAGAACTGAAAGATGTAGTATATGTCTATGTAGCGGATGAAAGTTCACCCGAAGGAAAGTGGAAAATCACAATACCCGATATTCACGGAATTCATTACCGGATTACGAATGAACAGAGTGCTGCATTAGGCAAGTTATATGAGTATCCGGGAATACCTACATACTTTGTGATAGATCGGGAAGGGAAGCTTTCATATAAAGTTACAGGTTTTCCCGGTGCGGAAAAGATGAGAGAAGAATTGATAAAATTATAAATAGTACATCCATATGGGAATTTTCTTTGTCTATATACTGAAGTCGTCGGTTTGTCTGGTGGTATTTTATTTATTCTACCGATTATTGCTGAGTCGCGAAACATTTCATCGTTTCAACCGGGTGGCGCTACTGAGCATTCTGTTGTTATCGTGCCTTTTGCCATTGGTAGAGGTAACCGTAGAAGAGCAGACAGAAGTTCATCAAACCATGATGACTTTAGAACAGTGGCTGATGCTGGCGGATATGATGAACACAGCTGATGCTACGGATTTACAGGTAGAGGAAGTGACGGTGACCTGGATACAGGTTGCATTGTTGGTGTACCTGGCAGGTATTTTACTCTTTGCCCTACGCAACGGATATTCGTTGTTGAAATTAGGCGGGTTGCTAAAATCTGGTAGGAAAGAGAACTTAAGTAAATATATCGATGAGGGAGAGAAAGTGACCCTGATAGTCCACGACCGTGATATAGCTCCGTTCAGTTGGATGAAATATATCGTTATTTCTGAAAAAGATCTGGATGAGAATGGTCGGGAGATACTTATTCATGAATTGGCTCATATTCAGAATCGGCATTCATGGGACTTGTTGGTGGCGGATATCTGTATCTTCTTCCAGTGGTTCAATCCGGCTTCATGGTTACTGAAACAGGAGTTGCAGAATATCCATGAGTATGAGGCTGATGAAACGGTTATTGAAAAAGGCGTTGACGCGAAACAATATCAACTATTATTAATTAAAAAAGCTGTCGGCACAAGGCTCTACTCTATGGCCAACAGCTTTAATCACAGTAAACTTAAAAAACGTATCACTATGATGTTAAAAGCGGTAGCAGCTATTGCAGTAACAGCTTTTGCCCGTCCTGAAATCTCAGAAACTGCAGAAGAGATTTCTGCCGTCAAAGTTAATGATTTGACAGCAATTGTGGAAGCAAAAGCCATAAAAAGTACGGAAGAGTCAGTGCAGATAAGTACTGTGTCGCAAGATACGGTAAAGGTGAATTATGTACCAACAGAAGTGAGTCGGAAGTTGCAAGGTACAGCGGTCTTTGAAGTGGTGGAAGAAATGCCGGAATTTCCAGGTGGTGTGGATGCCATGATGGAATATCTCCAGAAGGAGCTGCGTTATCCGGAGTCTGCAAAAGAAAAAGGGATTCAGGGGCGTGTGACGGTACAATTCATTATTGATAAAGAAGGAAATGTGACGAATTCTAAAGTAACCCGTTCGGTAGATAAGGATATGGATGCTGAAGCTATCCGGTTGGTAAAGGCAATGCCGAAATGGAAACCAGGTATGCAGAAAGGGAAGGCGGTAGCAGTGAAGTATACGGTTCCGGTGGTATTTAGGCTGGAAGGTGGAAAGACGGTAAATTCACAGGTGACTGTGAGCTCGAAGATGTCAGAATTCTCAGTTCAAGGTATGAATAATCCTTTGTACATTGTTGACGGCAAAGAAGTCACTTCGTCAATCCTTTCTGCTTTAGATGTGAATAAGATAGAGAGTATGACTGTTCTGAAAAACGAATCAGCTACTGAAGTGTATGGTGAGAAAGGAAAGAATGGTGTAATCCTGATTACTCTGAAAGGAAGCGCTGAGAAGTCTATTACCTTATCAAATAGAAGTTCAGTAGTTAACGTACCTGGGTTGAAAGGTGTTTATTTGAATAACCGAAGGGCAGAATGGGAGGATGTAGATATATTTGTTGATGGTGAGAAGATAGAAATGGCTGGTAGAGCATTGGATGAAGTTGTGCCTCCTAATCGGATTGAAAGTATCAGTGTTGAGAAAGAAAGAAATGAAGCTGGAAGAGGTAAAATTTATATTACTACAAAGGCAAAAGAAGGTGTTGAGAAAACGTCTGTTCGGGGTGATATGAAAGTAGAAGGTTTTGTACAGGATAAGGATGGAGAGCCTATTGTGGGGGCTACTGTTCTTATTGAAGGAACCAATATGGGAACAGTCACCGATGTAGATGGACGTTTTGTAATGTCTGCTTCAAAAGGGGATAAGTTGGTGGTTTCTTATATTGGTATGAAGGGTACCAAGGTAAAAGTTGCATCGAAAGTGACGATTACTTTAAAAGATGAATAATCAAGAATATTTTATATGGAAAGGAATTCTCTCTTTTTGTTTCTCTTTATGATGTTTGTTTGGGCGGGGCTTTGCTCTGCCCAGACTACTGGTGACAAGTTTGTTCTCATTGATGGATGCTTTTTCAATGGTATGCCACCGGGAGTTCGGAATGATGAAGGAGCTCAAATGATAATGTTGACAGATGAAAAAGGACATACAGCATTGGAGATACGTCTGAATAAGGGGAAAAAATTACCGGATTATGCGATGAAATACCGGGTTCCGGTAGAAAAAGTACCCGGAGGGGAGGAGCTATTGATGATCTCACGTTCCGGGACACAAAAACCGATGGCGGTTGCCGGAAGTAATACGATTACTCTTGATAAATGGGTAGGTAAGCCATTTCCGGATTTTGAAGTAAAGGATACGGCAGGACGGGTATGGACAAAAGCGGATATTCTCGGAAAGCCTTTTGTGCTGAACTATTGGCATACAGGTTGCCGGCCTTGTATCAAAGAGATGCCGGATTTGAATGAATGGATGAAGATCTGCCCGAATGTGACTTATTTTTCTACGACTTGGAATACGCCGGAACAAATAAAGAAGATTGTGGAGAACCGTCCTTTCCTTTTTACACATATTGCCGATGAATTATTTTTCTTCAATCTGTTTAAAGTACAGGTTACACCGACTACAGTGTTGGTAGATAAGAAAGGTATTATCCGCTATTGGGAAGAAGGTACAAGCGAGAGTAAACGAGCATATCTGCTTGATAGGTTAAAGGAATTATCTGCTGAATAAATACTTTGTTTCTTATTTTTTTGTTTAAATCATTACTTTTAAGTATTTTTGTTTGAGACGGTTTAGATTCTATCACTTAAAAGATAATGCTATGAGACAAAGAAAACAAATTCACCAGGGATATAGCTTCTTTTGGGGAGTATTTCTATTATTAGTAATGTCTGCCGCTATATCTATTCATGCTGAAGCCCCTTTCATGAAGGAGCTTGTAATTTTCAAAGATACTTTGAAGAATGACACACTTGTGACACAGTCTCCGAAGAAAGATGGTACATTGGTTATCAGAGACCGTATTCCTATTCCATCCAATGAGCCTTTATACATTGTAAATGGGTTAGAGCTTCCTTATGAAATCTTTGCGGCATTGAATCCTATGCACATTGAAAGCATTGATATTTTGAAAGATGCTTCGGCTACTGCTATTTATGGTACGCGTGGAATAAATGGAGTCATAGTTTTGAAACTGAAAACTCCACAGCAAGTGAAGGAAGAAAAAGCGATTAAGCAGATTGATGAGTTGCTGAAACCTAGAGGTGTTGACAGGCGAAATGCACGTTATTATATTGATGGAAAAGAAGTTCCGGCCAGCACTGCGTATCAAACGAACATCGAACAAATGGAAGTGAAAACCGGTGCAGACGGAACTTTGGAAATCTATATTAAACCAATGATTTTCATAAGGGGAGAATATGAATAAGAAATTATCCGCCTTTTTATTTACCCATCTCCTTTTCTAATAATTCTTTGAGGGGCTGATAGATGCCGCTATATCCCCTCAGAAGAGTTTTTCCTTCGGGTGAGATAACCATCAGGATAGGAACTCCGTTGAAGTAATAATCATCGGCAATAAAGCTATTTTCCTTTTGATTTGTATATACAGTGGCCCAGGGTGGATAAAACAGTGAAGCAACTTCTGAGTCTTGAGAGAGAGTTTCTGGTTGCTTATCGCCAGTGAATCCTAAGATTTCAAAACCTTTATCGTGGTATTCTTCGTAGAGTTTCAATAAGCGCGGATGTACCCAGGTAGTTCCAGGACATCCATATCCCCAATGATAAATAAGTAAATATTTACCACGGTAGTCCGACAAAGAAACACGGGCACTATCAGAAGTGATTACGGTAAACTCGCTTGGGGTGTTTCCCGGTTCTATATTTTTCATGACCTTGAGCAACTGTTCCAGTTTTCTTCCGATAGTCGATGATTTAATTTCGGGAGTAAAACGAGTGAATCTTTCTGCAGCTTCCGAATAGGAGACTCTGTTTACGGCTTGCAGATATTCCCAAGCGGCATATTCACTGTCATCTGCCGTATTGCGGAATTCTTTCAGAGCTTCACTTAGTTCGCTGGAACGGCATTGACTGTATGCTTGGTTATAATACATCATAGAGTCGGGATTGGCCTGTGGGGTGCCTCGCAGGTTTGCAAAATAGTATAGTTTGCGGTATATTTTGTTTTGTTCCACTGTTATACTATCTTCCAGGGTTAGGATGCGTTGTAGACGCGGATCATCATACATTCCGCCCTCCTTGTGCATGGCAGGAAAGAACTCTACATTCCCCTTTACTTTCAGATGATCGCCCGGACGGGCATAGAATACAAAGCCACGATTGCAATATCTTAAAGGTTCCGTTTGGGAAGGATGGTAGGTTATGATGTAAAGCTTTGTCTCATCCGTCTGTTTGCAGAAAGAAAATTTTCCTTCTTTTGTTGCTATGAAAGTATCACGGTCGCCTTCTTTCCAGTCCGGCAGTAGATGGTGGGTAAGAATAAGTGTGTCTCCGATTTGTATTCCCTGCGTTGTAGCATCTATTCGGAAGTTAGGTGCCGTAGTGCAAGAACTGACTGTGAGAATGAATATAAATATTGCCAGTGGAATAAGTGGTTTCATTGTACTGTACTTTTTAGTTGCGTTCAAAAGTAATTAATCCTATTGAGATATTCAACCGGAACTAAATAATTCTGATCTTTTTGAATACTTCTTTAGTAGAAAATCTTATTTTTGTATCAACTTCCCAAATATCTGATGGCTTATGTTGAAACAAATATCCTTATTAATCCTGTGTGCGGTAGCAATCGTTTTGTTCGCTACTCCTGTGCAAGCCTGCACTTCTGCTGTTGTATCGGGTAAAGTGACTCCCGACGGTCGTCCCCTGCTTTGGAAAAACCGTGATACAGACTTTATGCGAAATCATGTTGATTATGTGAAAGGTGAGAAGTATGACTTTATTGCTGTAGTGAATAGTGCCAATGCATATCTGAAAGAAGCATGGATGGGAACTAACTCTGCAGGATTTGCTTTGATGAATACACAATCGTATAACCTGATGGATGTAAAAGGCGATGAAGAACGGGGAGCAGCCAATGGGCGTGTTATTTATCGTGCACTTGAAGTTTGTGCTACGGTAGAGGACTTCTGCCATTTTCTGGATACTATTTCCAAACCTAGCGATATCGAAGCTAATTTTGGTGTGATCGATGCACAAGGCGGTGCAGCTATGTTTGAAGTAGATTATTATAAATATGTGATGTATGATGCCAATAACCCGAAGGATGCTCCTTATGGTTATATTGCCCGTACTAACTTCTCTTTTGCAGGTAAGGTGAACGAGGGGGCCGGCTATGTGCGCTATATGGAAGCAGACCAGGTGCTGATGAAAGCTTCGGCCACAGGTAGCATTACCCCACAGTTTATTTTCAATGATTTATCCCGTTCGTTCCGTAACCGTATGCTGGATATTGATTTACGTAGCGGGGCATATAATCGTCCTCAGGCATCGGGGTGGTTTGTAGATCAGGATTTCATTCCGCGTAGCAGTACATCGTGTTCGGTGGTGGTACAAGGTGTAAAACCGGGTGAAAAGGCCGAACTGACTACCATGTGGACACTGTTAGGTTATCCTCCTACTGGTATAGCTGT